>Ga0073928_10004975_pt1 | contig 19015 bp, 16 predicted proteins | sample PaiPotPPA55metaG_FD_76969 | JGI IMG/M metagenome (GOLD analysis project Ga0073928, IMG submission 76969) | Iron sulfur acid spring bacterial and archeal communities from Banff, Canada, to study Microbial Dark Matter (Phase II) - Paint Pots PPA... ... | reverse complement strand
CACGATGAACAGGAAGACCGGTAACAGGATCCATAGCAGCACGACTTTCAGCACGAACTGGTAGATCGGGAACAGGGCGGGGCCGATCAACTGCGTCGGTGGCCGGTAGCTGCTGGCCACCAGCATTGGGTTGCCGCTCTTCTTGAGGATGGCCTCCAGTTCCGCTTCGTGGAGCGGACGCCCCAGTTCTGTCTCACGATCTTCGATCTGCGAATGCAGATCCGATGACAGCTCGGCAATAATGTCCTGCTGCTGCGCTTTTGGCAGCCAGAAGCGAACGGCTTGTAAGTAACGATCGAGAAGTTCCATAGCCTTGCTCCGAAAACTTCAGTTCTAGAAAATAGGGTTGACTTCACGTGGGTTGCGAATTGCATTGCCTTCGCGGCGGAAGAAGCGCCGCACATAGGGCACGCAATACCACCCGTAAACCAGACCGCTGACCGCCAGATAGATCCACAGCCATGGCCCGAACAGGCCCCAGCGCAAAAAACCGTTCACGCGCTGAACCAGGTGCTCGGTTTGCGCGAGGCGGCCTCCGTCTGCAGCCTGCACCAGGGGGTGAGTCCGGAAGAAGAACATCACGAAAGCGGCGACACCATCGACCCCAAAGCGGGCCATCGGCAACAGCCATTTCCAATCCGGGCGCACCACATTCACGGCCCGCTGACTCGCGGCGGCCAGCATGAGCAACAGGATGGGAAGGTAGTATCGGTGCCAGTCCAGGCTGAACTTCAAGTCTGGAGCCGCCGACCCCAGAACCAGGCTGGGATAGTACGGGATAGCCATCCACCAGAGGACAAACAGTGCGCACGCCACGAATCCAGTCGCCGAGTACCAGCGCGGCAGCGGCATCAGGTGCGCCAGGTCCGCCGGCGGCCACATCCAGTTGTCCGAAAACTTGCGCCGGAATACACCTTTCAGCGAATTCAGCAGCATGAAAACGAGCGTTACACAAATGACTTGCGCGAGCAGGGGAACGAAGAACGGCTGGGCCGAAACTGGGATGTGCGCGAGTAGCTGAAAGATCAGCACGACCGCGGCCGTAATCATCAGATTAAAGCTCAGCAACAGCAGATACGCGGGAAAGAGTTCGGGGCCGATCAGTTCCCATCCCACCGTAAGGCTGCGGCCATGTTGCCGATAACGCAGCGCCACCGCCATGGGATCACCCTGCCGTTTGAAGATCGCCATCTGCTCGTCCTCGGTCAGTGGGCGCCCCAGCTCGCGCTGGCGCGCCTCCAACTGCGAGCACAGGTCTTCTGACAGTTCGGCGATAATGTCGTTCCTCTGCCGCCGTGGCAGGTAGCGTTTGACCGCTTTCAAGTAACTATCGACAAGTTCCATAGCTTGCCCCTACGCCTCTTGAAGAATTCGTCCCAACGATTGGTTGATGCTTTCCCACTCCTCGAGCAATTGCTTGAGGATTAGTTCGCCGTCCGGCGACAGGCGATAGAAGCGCTTGTTGCGCTTGTCTTCCTCGCGCCATTGGCTTACCAGCAGGCCTTGCGTTTCGAGGCGACGGAGAAGGGGGTACAGCGTGCCTTCGTCGATGGCCAGGCCATCGTCAGCCAGCGCCTTGCGCAATGTGTATCCGTACTGCTCGTCTCGCAACTGCGCGAGGACGGCGACGATCAAGCACCCTCGGCGCAGCTCTAACTTCAAGTTTTCGAGAACATCTGAGCTGCCTGTGGTACCGTTCGGCATATAGTATGCGACACACACTGTATGTGACACAGTATAAAATGTCAAGGAATTCCTGGATCGGGACGGAAAAATCTCATTTTACTTAGGTTTGCCGATGGTTTCGGCCGGTTCGACCTAAACCCCTGCCGACACGACTTGCCCGGCCGCCGCCACCGGGCTCGCGTGCTGCGCCAGCCCTCGACGGTACCGCAGGTGCCGCCAGCGGGTCATCTCCACCAGAGGCCTCCACACCGGGTTGACCAAGTGGTGTTTGATCAGCGAGTGCCAGAAGCGGTTGGATCGCTTGTAAAGATAGGACATTGCTAGATACAGGGGGATCGCCTGCCACTGCTCCGGCCTGCGTTGCCAGATCGAGGCATGCGAAAACAATCTCTGATAGATCCATGCGTATCCGTGCTCGAGTTCTTCCGCAGTCATGTGTTTTGGTTGAAATACTGCGTGGCCGGTGTCGTAGAGTGTCCAATCGCGATGCAGGATGCGCCCCTGCGCTTCCATCTGCCGGAATAGCGGCGTCGCCGGATACGGCGTGAGGATGTGAAACGTGGCGCACTCCAGGCGATTCTCTTCGATCCATTCCGCGGTGCGCGCGAAAACATCTTTGCGGTCGTGATCGAAACCAAGCACGAACGATCCGTTCACCTGGATGCCATAGTCGTGCAGGATGCGCACGCGCCGCGCATAGTCGGAAGTCTTCGGTGTCTTCTTGTGTGAATCCGCGAGATTGTCATCGGAGAGCGATTCGAAGCCGACGAATACGCCGGTGCATCCCGCCAACGCCATGTTTCGGATCAAACTGGGGTCGTCGGTGACGTCGATCGTAACGGCAGCGCTCCAGATTTTGTTGAGCGGGCGCAACGCGGCGCAAAGAGAATGCAAGTAATCGCGGCGCGATCCCAGGTTGTTGTCGATGAACACGGCGTATGGCTGATCGTCGGCCTTGAACTCTTCGACAACCTCCCGGGGATGGCGCATCCGGTACGGTATGCGCAAGCCATCGGTGGCGAGGTAACAGAACCCGCATCGGTTGTGGCAGCCTCGCGTGGCAATCAGGCTCGTGGTGGTTAGAAAGCTACGGCGCGGCAGGAGGGATCGCCGCGGAGACGGATCCTCACGGTAGTCGTTTTCATAGGTGGCGAGGTAGCGAGACTGCAGCGTGTTCGCTTCGATGTCACCGAGGATGCGGGGCCAGAGTTGTACACCATCGCCCAAAGCGAGGGCGTCCGCATGGGGCGCGCACTCGTCGGGACAAGAGAGAACGTGCAGCCCGCCGAAGACTACCTTCGCACCCCGGGCACGATACCAGTCCGCCAGTTCGAACGCACGCCGGGCAAACGTAAGATGTACGGTGATCCCCACCACCCCGGGCATCGGGCGAAATGGCGGTCGCCCGTCGAGCAAGTTCTCGTCCCAGTACTCCACGCGCCAATGCTCTGGAGTGGTCGCGGCAAAGCTGGTAAGAGCCAGCGACGGCGTGAGCACATGCTTGCCGAAGCTCGCATTGGCGTCCTTGGAATAGAAGGGATTAATCAGGAGCGCATAGTGCGGCTCGACAGGCCCTACCTGCTGCTTGCGATCGAGCGCAGGCGGTGTGATCATTTCGCGGGGAATCCAGCGCTTCGAGAGAGAACCAAGGAAGGGTTCGTCGGGTGCGATCATGAATGTACTTTATATTATAAAGTACTTCGTGTAAATCGATCGTGACGTCGAATGTGACGTCGAATTCGCTTCCGGAAAATCCTTTTCGCCCCTCGCGGGCGGGTAGTAGAATCCTCCCGTCTTGACGGCAGGCCCCTGATTCCGCCACTTTCAGGAGGCTCGCGTGAAGCTCCTCACTCCCTCGATTCTTATTCTTCTCGCTCTCTACGGCCTGGTCTTCGCGATCGGAGATCTATACCTCGGCTCAGGTTGGTATCCCGCTCTGGGAGTGCAATTGCCTTCGCGGTGGTGTTCATAGGCATCCAGTACGTGATCGGTCCTTGGCTGGTCGAGAAGATGGTTGAAATTCAATGGGATGATCTTTATCCCGCGATACCGGCCCGAAACCGCGAGTTCATCGAGAAACTATGCGCGGAACCAGGACTGAAAGTTCCGCGCATCGGTGCAATTCCCAGCGGCACACCGAACGCTTTTTCCTTCGGCCACATACCGGGTGATTCTCGAGTCGTCGTGACGAGCGGCTGGCTGGAGGTACTCGCGGTCGACGAGGCAAACGCCGTTCTAGCCCGTGAAGTCGGCCACATCGAACCCTGGGATTTTGCGGTGATGACGATAGCCGCATTGGCCCCTTGTTGCTTTACCAGGTTTATGCCTTCACCCGCAACATCAGCAGTTTTCGCGCTCTCGCTTATGGCGCTTATCTGTATCTACTGGGTCAGCCAATTCGTCGTTCTCCTTCTGAACCGCACTCGTGAATATTTTGCCGACCACTATGCCGCCGAGGTGACGCGTGCTCCCGAAGCGTTGTCTCCGGCTCTGATCAAGATTGCGTACGGCATGGTGAAATCTGATGGCCAATACTTAAAGAGGCCCTGAAGCGAAAGACGGTTGATGAACAAATGCGCCGTGAACATCGCATTGCGGGTTCAATGGCGGTGAAGGGGATCTCGAACCTTCACGCCGGCGCAGCCCTTGCTCTCGCCGGAAGCGACGCTGCCGCGGCCGCGGCCATCATGCGTTGGGACCTGGTCAATCCATGGGCGCGGTTTTACGAGTTGAACTCGACCCACCCGCTCACAGCGCTCCGCGCGACCTTGATAGGAACCTGCCCGCGGCCGGCTGCGGAGTTAGGCGCTCGACGACTTCGAAATTTCCGCCTGGTTTGCTGATCACGACGGCTTTCATGACGAACCTCTTTCTATGGTCTGCGAAAAACTAAAAGGAAAGTGTGCGGCGAGGACCTGCGACGCAGAAGGCTACTGCAATTGCTATCGCTCGACGGGTCTTGATGACGGAGGCAACAAAAATTCTGGGTGGATCGGAATCCTTTATCCGACGCGAGGGATGGCTTGCTCGATCCGCGCCAGGGTCGTCTCGCGTCCGAGCACTTCCAAGGTCTCGAACAAAGGCGGCGCGTTCTTGCGCCCGCATACGGCGACGCGGATCGGCTGGAACATCTGACCCGCCTTCACACCCAGTTCCTGAGCGGTGGCGCGCAGAGCCTGATCCAAAGGATCGTGCCGGAATTCCACACTCGCCAGCACTTCTTTCGCCCGTTTAAGGACTTTCGCCGCCAGGGCCGCGTCTCCCTTTTGGGGGATGAGTTCGGCTGGATCGTAGGGTGGCAGCTGATCGACAAAGAAAAAATCGGCTGCGGTAAGCACGTCGGACAGCAGCTTGATGCGCTCACGGATCAGAGGCGTGATGCGAAGCATTTTCTCCGACGTCAGGTTGAAGCCCGCCTCGAGCACGATCGGCAGGAGGCGATGGCTCAGATCTTCGATTGCCAAACCGCGGATATGCTCCGCGTTCAGCCAAAGCGCCTTCGGATCAAAGGTGTCTTCGGGAACAGAGCTGGCGGGTGAGGGCGCCTGCCCTACATCCGCCTCCTTGAAGTTCACCACCGCATTGGCGCGGTTGATTCCTTCCAGCGAGAACGAATCAATCAATTCCTGCCGGGTCATTTGCTCTCGATTATTTTTGGGAGACCAACCCAGCAGGCACAGAAAGTTGATGAAAGCCTCAGGCAGAAATCCTGCATCGCGATACGTCGTTACGCTCACCACCGCACCGTGGCGGCGCTTTGAAAGCTTGGTGCCGTCCGGCGCCACTAGCAGAGGAAGATGCGCGAACTGCGGTGGGGTCATGCCAGCGGCTTCGAAGATCAGCACGTGTTTGAAGGTGTTTGTCAGATGGTCCTGCCCACGAATGATGTGGCTGATGCGTAGATCAGCATCGTCGGCGCACGAAGCCAGATGATACGTCGGCATCCCGTCGGACCGTACCAGAGCGAAGTCTTCTATATCCGCGCCAGCCTTTACCTGCTCCCCATAAACCGCGTCGGTAAAACGAACTACTTGTCCACTCTCACGCGGCACACGAAAGCGTAAGGCAAAGGGCTCACCTGCCGCGGCGCGCCGATCACTTTCCTGCTGAGAAAGTTCGCGCATCCCGGGATTGAACAGCCACGTCCCCTGCGCGCCCGATTTCTGGCCGTCCCCCGTGTGCGCGGGCGTGAAATCACGGTAGGCGAGGCCCTTGTTAAAGATCGTTTCCGCCATCTGGCGGTGCAGTTCTCCGCGCTCGGATTGCTTGTACTCTTCGTCCCAACTCAGGCCAAGCCACTTCAGGCCTTCAAAAATTGAGTTGACCGATGCATCCGTATTCCTTCCCGCATCGGTATCGTCGAGCCGCAAAATCATGGTTCCGCCCTGGTTGCGGACGTATAGCCAGTTGAAAATGAAGGTCCGTGCACTTCCTACGTGAAGAAAACCGGTGGGCGACGGCGCAAAACGCACTCTGGGCCGGCCTGGCGAAGCTGAATTCGGCGATTCGGACATAGGTTGAGATCAGTCAGCCTCTGATGGTACGGGCGGATTAAAAACATCGTCAAGCGGGTGGCACATTAACCATCTTGCGTGCAACCCCTTGATTCACAAAGATATCGAAAACGGCCACTGTACTTAAATTCTATTGTGTTCGGCGACAGGGTATGAAAACATTGCCTCACTGTTTCCCCCCGAAACTGAGCCAGAGCGCTTAGCCAGAGGTGTCCTTACCGGCCCTATGAACAGTGTTGTCATCACGACGGTATTGATTCCGGGTTTTGTCTCGGTTCTGTTATTTCTCGTCTTCACATATCTCCACGAGCAAAGCCGCCAGCCGTATTTCCGCGCATGGCAACTGGCCTGGGCCGCTTATTCGCTGCATTACATCCTCGATACGTTCCCGAAATCCTCGGTGGCATTTTTTATCAGCGAACTGTTCCTCGTGGCGATGGCGCTGTGCATTTTCATTTCGACGCGCTTGATGCGCGGGCCCTATCGTTTCCTGTGGTTAGACCCTGCCGTCGGGGCGGTCGGTGTCGCACTCGCCTGCCTCACCCTGCGGGGCCACATCGTGAACGGCGTGTTTCGCCCGGACGTACAGCCAGCGATTCGCCTGGGCCTGGGGCTGGCTGCGATCCTGCTTTACTGTTCGGCGGTCTTCTACCTGAACAGCCATCGACGTAAATCGCTCGCCTTCTGGGTGCTCGCGGTTTCGTTGGCATTTTGGGCGGTGCTGATGGGCGTTGGTCAGCTGCAGAATCCCTGGACAGAAATGTTTGGCAACGCCAGCCGCTTGTTCGGTCCTGTGCCACAGATGCTGCTGGGCATTGCCATGGTGATAGTTCTGTTTGAAAACCAGCGCAATGCGGTGCAGGAAAACACCCTGGCTCTCTCGACGCTGGGTGTCGATCCGCGCAAGCTGCTTTTCGCCGACGATCTGGTACCGAGCATGCAGGCGGCTCTAGGGCGCTTGCGGAGTGCTCTGCCCATGGGGCGCGCGGCCATCTTCATCACGGAACGCTGGCGTGGTCTGTTGCCTTCCGTACAACAAGGTTTTTCGGACGGATTCCTGGATGCTCTCGAAAGAAGCGGGGCGGGAGACTACCTCTGCGAACTGGCGTACCGCCGCAGCGGGATTTTTACAGTGCAGCAGCTTCCGGAGATGCCAGAACCACTTCCGGTTGCCTCGGTCGGAACATTCGCGGAATTCAAAAGGATTCTGACGGAAGCGGATGTCCGCAATCTGACGGCAGTGAGTCTGCAGACTCACGAGCACAATTTTGGCGTCATCCTGTTCCCACACGCCGAGCGCAGGGCGTTCGGTTCGTCAGGCCCGCGGCTAATGGTTGGACTTTCCCTGCAATTGGGCCTCACCCTCGAAAACTACGTGGTCAGTCACGACGCCCATCGCCGTACAAAAGAGTACGAGTTGCTGACCGAGATCGGGAAGGCGATCAGTTCTCGTCTCGACCAGGACGAAATCCTTCGCACCATTCAGGTCGAGCTGGGCCAGATTTTTGACACCAGCAACTTTTACATCGCATTTCAGAAGGCAGACGAACTCCACTTTGAACTTGAAGTCAGGGATAATCGGGTTCTGCCCAAGCGCACTCGTGAACTTAGAAATGCTTTTAGCGAGTACGTGATTCGAACCGGCGAACCCCTGCTGATCCGCTCCGAACTGGAGGCAGCCCGAGCGGATCTTGGCATCAGCCATCTTCCGGGGCGCCCGGCGAAGTGCTTGATCGCGGTGCCGATTTTCATGGGCAATAAACCCTCCGGGGTTATGGTCGCGATGAATCCCGACCGCGAATTTGTTTTTGAGCAACGCGATCTCGACGTACTGGCAACGGCGGCGGGGCAGGTATCGGTCGCCGTGGAGAATGCTCGACTGTTTGCCGATGAGCAGCGCCGCTCCCGGCAACTCGCATTCCTGAACAACGTCTCGCGCACTGCCATATCGAGCGACGATCCCGTACACATGCTGGGCCAGATCGTCGGAGAGATTCAGAAGAATTTCAGTTTCGATCACATTGGCGTCGGCTTGCTCGACTACGGCACCAAAGAAATCGAAATGAAGGCCGAAGCGGGAGCGACCGCTCACGTCGTAGGCAGGCGCATCCCGCTGGGGACCGGCATTCTGGGCCGCGTGGCGCGCACCGGTGAACGTGCCCTCGTACAACATGCGTTGCCCGGTAATTTGACCGGCATCCTTCCCGATTCTCGCGCCATCCTCTGCATCCCCATTACGTACGGCGAATCGCTACTCGGCATACTGAATATCGAGAGCCGCAGCGAGAACGCGTTCCTGCCGCAGGATGTTCTGATCCTCAATACTCTGGCCGACTTGCTGGCCACCGCGCTGCACAACGCTTTTGTCTTCCAGAAGCTTCAACAACAGTCCATTACCGACGGCTTGACTGGAATCAAAACACGCCGCTTCTTCTGGGAAGCCTTGTCGGCGGAATGGAAACGCGCTTCGCGTTCCGGGCGCCCGTTCTCAGTCGTGCTTATCGATCTCGACAAATTCAAAGGGGTCAACGACACGATGGGTCATTTCGAGGGGGATCTTGTGCTCGCCCGTGTGGGCCGCTTGCTTGAGCAGAAGTCCAGGCAATCGAACGTGGTTGCGCGCTACGGCGGCGATGAGTTCATCGTCCTGATGCCTGAGACAGGCGCCGAACAGGCCCAAGTACTGGCCGAGCGCCTCCGCCAGTGGCTGGCCAGCGATCCCATGCTGAGCGAGCATCGCATTACCGGCAGCTTTGGAGTTGCCAGCTTCCCGATGCACGGATTCTCGATCGAAGATATTATTCGGGTCGCCGATGCCGGCATGTATGTCTCGAAGCGATCTGGCGGAAACTCCGTATCCACGGCCCAAGAGTATGTCGAAGGCCAGGATTTCGCACGGCAGCGGCAGCAGATCTCAGCGTACATCGAAGGCTTCCTGCGGCGGGAGCAAACCGGCCCTGAGCATCTCGAAGAGTTGGCCTCAACGCTGTATAAGCTTTGCGGTGGGGAGGAAGATTGCAACGTACCGTTGTTGAAGGAAGCGATCGAATCTCTTAGCCGCGCGGCTGAGTCGCGTGAATTGCAAACTGCGGGCCATGGCGATCTGGTGGCACGCTATACGGAAGTCATTGCTCGGGCTCTCGGTCTCTCCTCTGAAGAGACGGCCGATCTGGTCTATGCGGCCCGCATTCACGACGTCGGCAAAATCTTCATCCCCGAACGCGTGCTTAACAAACCGGGCCCGATGAGCGACGATGAATTTCAACTGGTGAAAATGCACGCCCACGTGGGCGCGGAGATCGTCGGCACCATCCCGAACAGCCACATGATGCGGGAAGCCATCGAGCATCATCACCAGCGCTTCGATGGGTCAGGATACCCGGATGGCTTACGCGGCGAAGAGATTCCTCTTTGGGCCCGCATCATCGGCCTGACCGATGCCTACGCCAACATGGTCACCGAACAATCGTTCGGTTCCGCCAGGACGCCGGAACAGGCCCTCGACGAATTGTCCAACATGAGCGGCACGCGCTTCGACGGCATGCTGGTGCGGCTACTCCTGCGCGGACTGAAGTCGGAGCGCATGTCTTCCGGCTCCGGGAACTGACACCCGACTGACCCCGACTTGCAACCGTGGACAGGAAACTGGAAACTAGTCTGCTATGTCCATTCCTCTCTCGCTCTCAGGCAAAGTTGCTCTGATCTCGGGTGGTTCTCGCGGCATCGGCCGAGCTACGGTGCGAATGTTCACTGCCGCAGGCGCCAAGGTAGCGTTCAGTTATCGCAGCGCCCGTTCCCAGGCAGAGGCCATGACCAAGGAGTGCGGCGCAGCCGTCTGCCATTCCATCGCCTCTGACTTGAAAAATCCAGAGGCTGCCCGCGCACTCGTGGCCGAGACGGTCAAACATTTTGGTCGACTCGACATTCTCGTCGCCAACCATGGAGTCTGGCCGCCCGAAGACGTTCCGATCGAGGGCATGTCGGACGAGCAATGGCGCTCCACCATGTCCATCAATCTCGACGCTGTGTTCGGCCTGGTCAAACACGCCGTGGCGCAGATGAAGGCGCAACCGCGCACCAACGCTCCGGCTGGACATATCGTGTTGATCAGTTCCACGAGCGGCCAGCGAGGAGAAGCATTTCACTGCGACTATTCCGCGAGCAAGGGCGCGCTGATCAGCATGACCAAGGGACTCGCAACCGAGCTCGCTTCGGCAGGCATCTACGTAAATTGCGTTGCTCCGGGCTGGGTTGACACTGATATGAGCGCGGGAGCGCTTGCAGATCCAAAGAGCGGAGAGGAGATTCGCAGCACTATTCCCCTGGGCCGCGTCGGTAAGCCGGAGGAAATCGCCGCCCCCATATTGTTCCTCTGTACCGAGCATGCCGGCTTTATTAACGGGGAAGTCTTCAACGTGAACGGCGGTGCGGTTCTCAGCGGATAGAAAGAACTGTATAAAACGCCGGTCAATGGCCTGCATTTCGGCTGTTTCCTGCATCCAATCTCCGAGGAGCATTTGCTGTCTGCGGCAGGAAGTCCACAGGAAACGCTACAATCCTTATTACGATTACGCGATCACTCCGTAAGGAATGAAACATTATCTCTCCATTCTGGTTTTGGTGTGTTCAGCGTGTTCCCTTGCGTCGGAATCGCCTCAGAACGAAGCAGTTTCGAGGCCTCCGCAAGCTTCTGAAGCTGGCAAAACCCCAGCTGCAAAACCGGAGATCGGAATCTCCGCGGACCAAGAGAACGTCCGCAAGGCTAAGAACGCGATCGATCAGGCAATCAAGGCTTTGGGCGGGGAGACGTACCTCACGATCCGCGATCGGGAGCAACAGGGACGCGGTTACAGCTTCCACCACGGTCGACCCAATGGAGGCGGTGGTGTGTTCTGGAGTTTCACCGAATTTCCTGACAAGGAACGCGTCGAACTCACCAAAGAGCGCGACATCGCGGAACTGTACGTTGGCACGAAGGGATGGGAGATTACATACAAAGGACCACATCCTCTCGAACAAAAAGATCTCGACGATTACCTCCGACGGAGGCGCTTCTCGCTCGATACGGTCCTGCGCACCTGGGTGAACGATCCTGGAGTCGTAGTTCTTTTTGAAGGCGCCGCCATCGCAGCGCAACATCCGGCGGAGCAGATTACGTTGATCAATTCGCAGAACGAGAGCGTCACTTTGTATTTCGATACCGACACACACTTACCCGTTAAGAAATCGTTCTCATGGCGCGATCCGGTGGACCGGCAGAAGAATTTGGAAGAAGAGGTCTACGAGAACTACCGCGCGGTCTCCGGCATCATGGCACCGTACAACCTCACACGCTACTTCAACGGCGACATGGCCAGTCAGCGCTTCCTCAACTCCGTCACCATCAATCAGGCACTGGATGAGGCCATGTTCGATCCCCATTCCGGTTACAACCCCAACAAACCGCCCGGAAAACAAGCCAAGAAACACTGAAGCGTTTTGTACTTCCGAGTGAACTCAAATGGGAACTGCTTAGGGCGGAAGAATGTGGCCACTGTTTCCCTTTCAGATTACCCGCCGGACTCCAAATCCTGAGCACACCGAGCGTAACTTATTGTTCTGCTTTAGGTTACTGCATGGGCTAGGCGTTCTTGTCCCGGGAACTAGCTCCCGCGATTGCCACGGAGTGTGGCTTTCTTGCCACAGACACTTTTGTTGGGGCAGGCGTAAGCTACCTCATTCACCAAGGGCATATTTGACTCATTCTTGACCTACGAGCAGACAATTCGCGCTGCGGTGGAGTGCAGCGGCGTCGGTTTGCACAGTGGCGCGCCGGTCGCTATGCGCATGCTTCCCGCGGCATCCGGCACGGGCATCGTGTTTCGCCGCACCGATCTCGATGGTTTCGAAATCGAAGCCATCAGCCGCAATGTAGCCCGCGTGAGTTACGCCACCAGTCTCATGAAAAAGGGCGTGCTCATTTCCACGACCGAGCATGTGCTCTCCGCCTTCATCGGTCTGGGTATTGATAATGCGATCGTCGAACTCGACAACCTCGAATTGCCCATCCTTGATGGCAGCGCTCGACCGTTCGTAGAGATGATTCGCAAAACAGGCATCCGCAAGCAGCGGCGCCCCCGCAAGTACATGAAGATTCGCCGCGAAGTTGCGATGCGGGAAGGAAACAAGTTCATCGCGGTATATCCCTCCGACACCTACTCGGTTTCTTATTCGATCAATTTTCCGCATCCGCTCATTGGGAAGGAAACGTTTCAAGTTGAGCTCACGAATGGAAGCTATCTGCGGCACATCGCGGGCGCGCGTACTTTTGGCTCCCGCCAGGATGAGCAGGCGATGCGCAACATGGGATTGATTCGCGGGGCCTCCAGCGGGAATTGCATCGTACTTACCCGCGACGGCATTGAAAACGGCCCGCTCCGCTTCCCCGACGAGTTCGTGCGCCACAAAGTACTGGATCTGGTCGGCGATCTGGCGCTGTTGGGAAAGCAGATCCTCGGCAATGTCGTTGCCGATCGCGCCGGCCACGCCATGCACACGGCCCTGGTGTCGCGCATCTTGCGCGACAAGACGCTATGGGAAGAAGTGACCTTTCCCGGCGAAGACCGAGCCAGCGCGGTCGCCGACAACGCCGAGGCTGCGGCTGGGTCATCGCTCTAGATCGTTGATCGGAATATTCAAGCGCTAGTCAGCGGGCTCAGGGGGCGTCTCACTGGAAACCTCCAGATCGCGCGTCTGCTCTCGCAGCAGTCTTTCCAGCTCTGCCCGCGTCTGATCAATGACCGCGGCCGCGAACTGTCGTGCGGATTCTTGTCTCTCCTTGGACAGTTCCTTCACTCGCATATTGAGTAGAGGAATATCTTCCTCAAACCAACGGAGGGTTTTTTGCACCCTGGCAATACGGAAGTCTTTCGTCAACATTCTTTCACTCCATTTGATCTTCCAGATTGCCACGTGTACGGCAACTCGCAAGTCCCAAGAGAGATACCCTTTCCAAGGCGCGGTTTGCCGAAATCGCCGGTTATCGGACGACAGCGGGAAAGCGTATGGAAGATATGGCCGTGAAAATCAGATTCTGGGGGTGACACGAGATGCGAGCGATACGATATCCGCGTTTTTTCCGGGCTGGGCGAAGCTGCGAGTGGACTGGCGCGGGTTTTTAGTGAGGCTTTTCGGGTTCCGCAGCCGTGAGCCGCTCTTTAGCTCCGGGAAATTCCTGTTCCATTTGCTCGTCCAACCAGTGTTCGAGCTGTTCCTGTGAGGTCTTCGGAACATTTTGAAAACGGAGGCCGGCCAGGCCCTTAACATCGGCCCAAGCGACCTCGGCTTCAACTTCCATGTGAATGTTTTTGCCGGGCAGAGAGAACTTCAAACATGGCGCTGCCCCTTTTGGCAGGGCCTCCCGCAACATGAGTGCCATGCCACCTTCACTGATATTCGTGCTGGTGGCGTTCAGGGTCTTTCCTTCGACGACAACTTTGACCAGCATCTTGACCGGATGTCGGAAGTAGCGGCGGCGCTCTTTTACCATGAAATTCAAGGCTGCATGAAAGCAGCGCGACGCATTCAGAGCGCTGATGGGCTTCTGTAGAACGAAGTTGGCGCCCATGTCGAAAGCCTGCTGCGTGGTCGTTCTCTTGCCATTGAGGACAGCGAAGGCGACCGTGTTCCTGTTGCTGGGAGTCGTTTTCAGGCCCTGCAGAACCGCCAAGCCTCCGTTTAAATCGTCGCAATCCACGATCACGGCGTCGAACTTGTCGGAAATCAGTATGTCGGCGCCGGCCCGCGCCTCGTGACAGATTTCGACTTCAATCGATAGCTTTTCAAGCGTCGGCCGGATGACACGTAGCACTTCCGGATCCTTACTTAGGATCAGCGAGTCCAGCACCATATCGGGATTCTAGGGGTCGGTGCGACTGCACGATAGTGACCAAGGTGTTGGGCCCTTGGTTGAGTTTGACGAGATGAGCCCTGGAGCGGCGACTCTCCGGTGTGGTGACAGTTCAAAACTTTCTTAGGATTGTGCGTTGCAACTTCGCAGAGTACAACAGACACAGCCACGATGAACCACCTTGTTTATCTCTCGCTCGGAAGCAATATCGGAGATCGCGAGAGTCACCTGCGCGATGCCATCTCGCGGCTCGAAAACAAAGGCCGCATTAAATCGATTGCTTCCTTCTACGAGACGGAGCCCGTCGAGTTCACGGACCAGGCACGGTTCCTGAACTGCGCTTTGGCCCTGGAAACGGAGGAAGCTCCGGAGCAGCTGATGGAGTCCGTGCTTCACATCGAGCAAGAGATGGGCCGCGAGCGCCAGCAGAATAAAGGTCCGCGCACGATCGACATTGACATCCTGCTTTTCTCTGACACGATCATCGACTCGCCCAAATTGACGATTCCTCATCCAGCGATGCATGAGCGCCGCTTTGTGCTTCAACCTCTGGCGGAAATCGCGCCGGAAGTGCGGCATCCCGTGTTGAAGAAAACTATTCGCGAACTGCTCGGGTCTTTACCGGCAGGGCAAGCGGTGGAGAAAGTCCAAAAGACATAGCTACGGATCGCAGGGACTGAATCGGAAACAATTCAGATCCGTCACATCGGCGTAACTCAACAACAGCTCTGTCTGAAACCGATCACGGAAGAATGATCCGGCTCCCTGTTCCCGCTGACGTAGCTGCCGCCGTCTCTTTCTCGGGAAACTGACTGAACAAAAACTCCACAAAAGCCCGCGACTTGGGACGACCAGAGGTCCGTCCGTGGGCCAATCGGACCAGAAACACCAAGGCCTTGAGCACATCGGAATCGCGCAGGCTCGAGAAGCCAGTCACCTTCTGCTCTGCCTCGCGGTACTCTTTCACCATGTTCTCGATCTCGGCGGCGGCTCTTCGCTCGGAGTCGCTGCTCAGCGCCGGCTCGTATTGCAATCCCGAGTTCACCCGCCGCTCGTAACTCGTCGCCAACATCGACAGCGCGGCTATCAGATCCTGATCGTGCAGTGCGCGGTTGGATCGAGCAGCCTTGGCTAGTGCGAAGGTCAATCCCATGAGCAGATGTTCCTTCTCGTACATGAACTGATCGGAAACTTCGATCTGGAGAAACAAGGCCGCCGGATCGATCTGTTCCGCTGAGCGCGGTTTTTCGTGCGCACGCGCCTGCAGAAGATACGTACAATCGCTAGGACAATCCAGGGTCACTTCGCGCTGTTCGCCGCAGCACTGCGGGCAAATGCGCCCGTGAACAGCAGGGCAAAAGCGTTTTTCCTTGCGGATTTCACAAATGGCGCAACTCAATCGTGGTTCCCCTGTAAGCATTATTGCATTCAGCTTAGGGATTCCGCCGAGGAGCCGCGTGATTTCAGCTTGGACAATTTCAGATTGCAGATTGAAACCCTGCCGCGAGTGGGTTTGAAATCGGTAACCGCAGGATCTTCCAACCTGAAATTTCCCGCCCCCGGTTACCACGCTGGTACGCATGGCAAGCTCGTTCCTGCATCTGCATGTATGCAAAGCCCTGTAAATATGCCCTCTCCCGCGTTCATAAATTAGAAAACCCCTGTAAATAAAGGTGTTTTCCACAGGCTTGCGGGTATAGGATAGGCCGCAGCTGGTATTAAACGAGATTTTTTTCGAGGAGAAAAGACATGGCAGCAGGTTTGACGAAGACACAGCTCATTCGGCATCTCGCCGAGAAGACCGAGCTTCCCAACAAAACCGCGGCGGCGTTCCTGGAGCAACTGGCCGACACCGCCATCAAAGAAACCAAGAAGAACGGCATTTTCGTTGTGCCCGGTTTGGGCCGTCTGGTGAAGGCGCACCGCAAGGCTCGCGTGGGACGTAACCCGCAGACCGGCGAACCCATCCAGATCAAGGCTAAGACTGTGGTGAAGTTCCGCGTCGCCAAGGCCGCGAAAGACGCGATCGCCCCGAAGAAGTAGTTCCTGTTTGAGATCTGTTCCGAAGGCCGGCCCAGGCCGGCCTTTGTTTTTCTCTCGTCAACCACTTCGCATGCTCAACTGGATCGTCATCGGCATTGGCGATATCGCGACCAAACGGGTCATTCCCGCTATTCAACTCGAATCGCGAAGCCGTCTCTACGGTTTCGTCACACGCGATCCCGCGAAAGCCGCATCCTACGGCGTGCGCGTCTGGCCTACTCTTGACGAAGCTCTGAAGGACCCTGCAGTTCACGCGGTATATGTCGGCACACCGGTCTTTCTGCATGCGCCCCAAACCATTCAGGCGCTGCGCTCCGGCAAGCATGTGTTATGCGAAAAACCCATGGCCATGAGCGAGGCCGAAGCTCGCACGATGGTGGAAGCCGTCGCCGAGACCGGCAAGATTCTGGGCATAGCTTATTACCGCCGGTGCTATCCCAAGGCGCAGCGCGCGAAGCATTTGCTCGCAGCCGGCGCGATCGGCAGACCGGTGCTGGCTGAGCTCACCTCCCACGCATGGTTCGATGGAAAAGGCAGCCGCAGCTGGCTGGTCGATCCCTTCAAGGCCGGTGCTGGACCCCTGTTCGACGTCGCATCACATCGCATCGATGTTCTTAATTTCCTTTTCGGCCAGCCGCTTCGGGTCGCCGCGCAACTCTCCAACGTCGTGCATCACTACCCCGTGGAAGATAATGCCACGGTGATGATCGAATATGCTGGCGGGGTTCGCGGCGTCGTCGACGTACGCTGGCACTCGAAAGTTGCGCGAGACGAATGCCGCATCCGCGGAACTGACGGTGAGATGGAATTGTCTCCGCTGAATGGCCCCGATCTCGCATATCCCGGCGCCCACGAAAGCCTTCCGCCTCACGCGAACTTGCACTATCCGATGCTTGAGAATTTCGTCGATGCGGTGCTGGGTAAGGTTTCTTTACTGTCGAGCGGGGCGTCGGCACTCTGGACCGACTGGGTCACCGAACGCGCGCGAAATACGTAGCCTGGCCTTCACCGCAAAGGCGCAAGCGGTGGTTCCAGCGAGGTATCGCTGAGGCGACAGTTGTGATAGGCAAACGTTCCGCGAATCGCGGCGACGTAGTGATGATGAAAACGATCGTTATCAAACGGATCCGCCCTTCCTTGTCGCAAGCTTGAACGCGGCCTCGAAGAGATCCGTTAAACCAAATACAGGCTCGCGGTAGGCAGGCTGAGGATTGCGATCAGGCCACTCACAGCCGCAACGAAACCACTAACCCCGACAGCAGGTCCGACTGCTGCTGCGGCCGAACTCTGGTCTTCAATCTTTGGCCAGTACCACGCCACTCAAACCGCTCCGTGAGACCCCATGCCAAAGTCGCCCCCCGCCCTATCTCGTGTACTCGTTCTTCACCACTTCGCCACCCTTCATCACAAATTTCACCCGTTCGAGCGTGGTAACGTCCTTCACGGGATCGCCATCCACCGCGACGACGTCCGCCCACGCACCCGGTTCCAAGCTGCCGACCTTACCCGACCAGCCGAGCAGATCCGCGGCATTCACAGTCGCGGCCTGAATCGCCTGGAGCGGCGTCAGCCCTAGCTTGACCATCACCGCGAATTCCCGCCCATTGAGGCCATGCGGGTACACCGCTGCGTCTGTTCCGAAAGCAACTTTCACCCCACTGGTAAAAGCGTGCGCGATGTTTTTGCGCGCCGCGGGAATCACCTCGCGAGCCTTCGCCATGAGCGGCGGCGGCATATGAGTTTGTTCAGCGTTCTCCATCATCCAATCGCCGAGGTAAAGCGTCGGAACAAGATAGGTGCCATGCTCCTTCATGGCCGCAATCCCGGCATCGTCAATATAGGAGCCGTGCTCGATGGAATCGACTCCCGCCTCCGCCGCCCAACGAATACCCTCTGCACCGTGAGCATGGGCCGCGACTTTGCGTCCCAACCGGTGCGCGTCCGCCACAATCGCCTTCATTTCTTCGACGGTGTACTGCGAGTGTTGCGGATTGTCTCCCAGGGATAGCACCCCTCCGGTGGCGCACACCTTGATGAGGTCGGCACCGTACTTGATGTTCTCGCGAACCTTGTGTTGCACCGCCGCCACTCCGTCCGCTGCGCCGTCGCTGGTGGCGTGGTATTCGGAGGGCAGCATGTTGTTGTCGCAATGTCCGCCGGTGATGCTGAGCGGCGGCCCGCTGACCAACAGCCGCGGGCCAGGCACGTCGCCCGCGTTGATGGCGTCTCGCAAAGCCACATCGGTGAAGCCTCGCGCCCCCACGTTGCGCGCTGTGGTGAATCCTGCCAGCAATGTGACTCGCGCGTTCTTGGCGCCGATGAGTGCCTCTCGCGGCACCGAAATCGCCAGCCGGTCATATCCGAATCTGGGCTCAGATGTCAGGTGCGTATGCGCGTCAATCAGGCCTGGCAGTACCGTGGCATTCGGCAGGTCGATGCGCACGGCATCGGTTGGAATCTTCGCCTCCGCAGAGGCCGCCATACTGACGATCCGTCCGTCTTCGATGACCAGAGTCTGGTCTGCGAGCATCTTGCCGGTCTTCACATCGAGCAGACGCCCAGCGCGAACCGCGACGTGCCGCGTCGTCTGCGCAATCGAGTAAACACAACCCACAACAAGAACCACGGCCACGGCACAGTGGACTTTCTTCATGATGACTTTCCCTTTCCCCTACGCTTTGATGGGAGGTGATAGCTAGGCGCGACGGTCTAAGCCGCGTCGTCCGTCGCAACCCCAAACCCGACCCGCATCGGCAACCAAGAAAATAAGCAGCAGCAAGAGCAGCGGCAACGTATCCAGACGAGCACCGAAATAACGCCAGATCGGAACGCCGTGACCCGGTTCCCACCAGGCAGCCAGGGTCAGATTGAGCAGAAACAATAT
>Ga0073928_10004974_pt1 | contig 19017 bp, 15 predicted proteins | sample PaiPotPPA55metaG_FD_76969 | JGI IMG/M metagenome (GOLD analysis project Ga0073928, IMG submission 76969) | Iron sulfur acid spring bacterial and archeal communities from Banff, Canada, to study Microbial Dark Matter (Phase II) - Paint Pots PPA... ... | reverse complement strand
GTGTGATGACCATACTGAAGAGAGTGCTTTGTGGCCTTGCCGATCAAGCGTTCAGTATCGTTGTGAAGCGGAAGTTTGAGATTCTTGAGGCTAAATGATGCTGGATTTTACGCTACGTTTACAAACGTACGCTATGGTCAAGTCATGTTGAAGAGAGTTATCCTCTTTGGAACGATTAGCGGCCTTTTTGCCGTCGCTGCAGCCTGCAGCTCATCACCATCTTCTTGCAGAACACCAACAGTAGCACCGCCAAGCCTTGTGTTTCCAAGCCCGGGGGCGACTTCCGTCCCAACGAATATTGGCAAGGTGCTACTAGGCTATAGACCGTCTAACGTTGTGACCGTCTTGACGAACTCGGGCGTTCCAGTTGCAGAGGCAACGATGGTTCCAGCGCCCGCACCGCTGCCTTCTTCGCTACCCACGCCGGCGGGTCTGGTCTATGGGATGATCAACGTTCCCACTCTCTCACCGGCGACTACCTATACTGTGGTGGACACGTTCACCGACGCATGTGGAGACACGGTAACAGATAACGCCGGGTCGTTCACAACTAAGTAGGCATTTTTTCTGGACTCGCGTCGTAAATTGCTGATACAAATGCTGACTAACTACTACTACTACTAAGAAAGGCTAGCCCGAGTGAAAGGTTGGATTTACAGCTTCGCTTTGATCACAGCGGTAGCGGCAATCATTAACGTCGGCTGCGGCACAAACTCGGGTGGCGGGTGTACAATTGCAATACTTAGGCCACCGCCCCCGGTGCTTGTGTATCCAAGCCCAGGCGCGACCGCGGTCTCAACAAGTATCGGTAAGCTGTGGTTCAGTCACTATGTCATGTCGGACGTGGTTACCCTTACGACACATGCAGGCGTGCCCGTAACAGCCGCAACTATGGTTCCAGCGCCCGCACCACTGCCGTCCTCATTACCAACACCGGTGGGTCTCGTGTACGGCATGATTAGCATTCCGACTCTCTCGCCTACCACAACCTACGCAGTGGTGAACACACAAACGTTTTCTGGTCCGTGTGGCGGCACCGAAACGTCCGCCGTCCAATCGTTCACAACTCAATAAGCCCACGTCTCTTAGCCCTGAGCAACAGCACATTGCTGACCAAATGCTGACGAACTACCCGATACGGCCGGTCATTCGTTGATACCAGATGGCACGAGAAGTGCCGTATTTACTCGGGTTGTCACTTCTTTCGCTCTTTGACACTGTAGAGGTCAGAGGTTCGAGACCTCTCGCGCCCACCATCGGAAATCTTGATGCCCGCGGACCTCCGCGGCTTTCTTGTTGGTCTGAGCACCTAAGCGCTGTCCGAAAATGCTGACGGAATTTTTCGCGTATGGCAGCATCGAACCTTAGTTGCTACTTCGGCCTCGAGTTGGGTCAGGGCTTTTGAATCCCTGGATGCCCAACACCTCATCAGTACCCACCATCCTCCCGCGGCCGCTTTACTCGACGCGAGATCAGGTCAGGGCGACTCCCACATCAACAGGTCACGAACGGATCAGCTCAACCCGTCGATTGAGCGCACGACCTTCTAGGGTCGCATTCGACGCTTTTGGTTGGGTGGCGCCAAAGCCTCCGGTCGCCAAACGCTTTGGGTTGATGTGGTACTTTGACGCGAGTACCGCCTTAACAGACTCAGCCCTACGGCGCGATAGCACAAGGTTGTAGGCACCGCTACCGATTAAATCGGTATGGCCGTTGATTTGAAGCCTCCAGTCGGGGTGCTGCAAAAGGAGCTTTGCGATAGCCGCGAGCGCCGGAGCGGATTGCGGCCGGATCGATGCTTGATTGAAGTCGAAGTAAATTCCGTAAACATCGGCTGGCTTCTTCACTTCAAGCATCGATGCAAGCGTGCTAGCTATTTGCGGACCGCCTTGTGAAACCTTAATGACTTGCATTTCTTCGTCGTCGATCACAAAGCGCAAAACCAACGGGTCGTCCGGATCATCAAGCACCCACAAATCGAAGCACCCGAAGCGAATGGGAGCCGGCGTTCGTAGGCATTCAGGCTGGCCACCATGCAAATGTACGGCGGCGACCGCAATAGGTCTGTCATCAAGAATGATCGGCACACCGCCTTCGCCGATTTTCACTACAGGTGCCGGTTCCGCCATACCCATGCAAAAAGTGGATGGGAAAAACGTCATCGAGGTCGCGCCTGTGCTATTGAGCGCTTTGAAGGCGCCGCGCGAAATTTCGAGCGTGGTTGTGCCGGGGTGGTCGCCTTGTACGGGTGTCTCATCTTTGGCGTAATACTTCGGGGGCCCGCCGCTGCAAAAATCTGGAAAGAAACTGTGCGAACGATCCAGGTCGTTGCTGCGCGTGGTTCGGACCGCGTCGATTGTCGAGTACCGCGTCTTAGAATCAAACGAAAACGTCATGCCACGGGAATCAAGCAATGTGACTCGCTTGATGGACTCGAGATCTCCGTCGGGGCTTTCTCCAGCCGTCACGATCGTCAGCCCAATCTGCAAAGGGATCGAAGTTGACACGCCTGGTCCGCTGGGCGTCCATTCCGGTTGAGGCGTGGGCGCGCCGACTCCTGAAGTCCGGCTTCCCGGCGATGGACTCGCGAGAACTTGCAGCACTTCTCCAATTTGCCCTGAGATCGCTTCGCCTGCAGCGTTGCCCGATGACTCAGGACCGGGTGATGCTGTTTCGGCAGAGGACGTCGCGGTTTGGGTCGATGTGCTCGCGGCCGACAGGTTCGGACTGCCCGAAGCGCTCGGGGAAGGCGTCTCAATAACCTCTGGCGCGCTCGTTATGGAGGCTGTAGAAGCGGGCGCCGCTCCCTGCCCGGCATGCCCACAGGAAATGCAAGCGGTGCTGAACAGCAGCACGCTCCATGCCCTAGAGATGCTCGGAAATATCTTTCGCAACCGCTTCGGCTCCCGCCTGGTTGTTGAACGACGACGATGACCCGTTTTGTAGTGTAATAATCTGCAACGTAACGGCCTGATGTTTGGCATAAACCTCCAGCTCATAGGTGTTCGGAGCATCATACCAAACCGCACGCTCCCCAAGCCCGGAAACCATACGATGTCAACCTGCTTGAGGCGTTCAGGTTTGTAGGACCCTTGAGCACCGCTGACGCCACCGGTGCCCTCAGAAGCGTGCACGGATCTTGGGCAGCTCTGCCAGGATGGCTCGATAGAACGCACACGCCACATACCCAGATAGTTGCGATTACTACAAGCCTTTTCATACCAGACATCCTCCCGCTGATGCGCGACTCCAGCGTATCAGTTGTTCGTCCGGTAAGCGCCCGAAAGGGAGCAAGCCAAACGAGCCTCGGCGGCGGACGCGCATCGGACGATCGGCCTCTATACTTCGGGTCAGCAATTTGTCAGCATCCACTAGAATATGAGTTGCTCCCATGCGAAGAGAGGTGCTTGGAAATCGCTCGACGTTCATCGTGAGCCGCCTTCCTAGAGGGCCCGTTGGTCAGCCATCAGCCGAGGATACTAACGGCGCGGGCAGCGACCAGCACTATCGTCAGCAACGAGATAAGCGCTTCAATGGTCATCAGCGCCTTCGCCCACGATGTTAGGGGCATCGTGTCGGCGGGGCTTAGAGCGGTCGCATTCGTGAACCCCAGGTACAGGTAATCCATGAAATTTGGAAGCCAACCGACAGGCGCGCAATCAGGAGCTAGCATTTGCGGGAACTGAAAGTCGGCCTCGCGTTTCGATGCGCTCAAGCGCTTTTGAGGGCCTCCGCGGTCCAGTTCCCAGTACCAGAGCGCGAACACGAGGATATTCGTGAACCATATCGCAGCCGCGGAGTAAAGAAGGCCTAGGCCTGTCTCTTTCGGGTACCCGTTCACAATCGCGCGCACGAGCAGCGCGAGCGATGCAAGGTTGGCTGCATTCACGAGCGCGAACATCACGATGGCGGCGCTGCGGCGCAGGCGGACCGACTGGCCTAAGCGTATCGGCCCCGATACCAACAACGGGATGTCGAGCGCGACGATCAGCAAGGGCATAAGCCAATGCGGCCCGAGCGTGAGATGCGGCGGCAAAGTGATATAAATGAGCGCGGCGACGAGCACGGCCACGCCGGGTGGCCAGCGCGCTTCGGAACGCTCGATCTCCTGTTGTGTGCGCTTCACCTCGTAGCTCCCTCCCAGATGCACGTTCTTCGTGGGCCGTCGGACGCGACGTGATGCGTTGGCGCACAACTTCGTGTACCCTGCTGTCGCTCTCCATGCCGCCGGCCATGAGGGGGACGAACACTCGCGTAACCGCTAGACGTGGCCGAAAGCCGCTAATCACGTGACACTGAAAGGGGTCTGATTGAAAGCGGATCGAGGCCTTTGACACTGTAGGGGTCAGAGATTCGAGACCTCTCGCGCCCACCATTGGGCACCGCGATGCGACGGGCAAAGGCTGCTGGTTTCCCAGCAGCCTTCTGTTTGTCGTAGTCGGGCTACGTGTTAGATCTTCGTGGAGATGCTGAACACGTAGTCGCGTACCGGCAATGTGCCGAAAGGCGAATACCCGTAGTAGTTCGTGCCGTAGTAAGCGGTCTTTGGGTTCGGAACTTGCGGTGAAAACGCACCCAGAGGAGCGCTGGCGTAGAATGGATTGTCGGCGTACGAGATGTTCTGCTCGCTCGGAGCCAGTTCCCAAGCGTAGCCTTGGTTGTGAACGCCGGACACCAAGTTCGTGCCTAGGATGGAGGCCCTTAGGTTATGGCCGATGTCGCGAGAGATAGCGGCGTTCAACGTCCACCACGACGGGCCTTTCAAGCCGCCGATCGAATCGAACGTCTTGGTGTAGGGGTCGGGTACGCCGCCCCAGTCCAGGGGCTCGCCGTACGGGTTGCCTGACTGATAGTTGAACGTCGGCGCGATGTCGAATCCGTTCGTCCGGAAGTCGAGACTGAGGTTGATAACCCACGGTACGGAGTACGACGCAGTTGTGAGGTTCGGTGACATCACAAACGAGGGATGGTAGTACGCGTTCGGATCGAGCAGTGCGTAGTTGGTCCCGTGTGCATGATTGTAGCCGCAGATGCCACCGAGGTTGAGACACTGTCCGGCTAGATTCGTACCGTTCATCAGATCGACGAACGTCCCCGAACCATTGGCTGACGTGAACCGAATTGTCGAGTTGGTATTCGTCACCGCCAGCGTCCCGCCGAGCCCATTTTCGCCTGTTACATTCTTAACCACGTAGAACTCAAAACCACTGATCCGCGCTGTGCCGAAATTATCTCCGGTGACGAAGGCCGGCGACTGCGGATTGAACGGAATACTCAGGATCTGGTTACGCGTGTTCCTGTAGAACGGCGTCGCCTTTGCCGAGAAGCCGCCCGCGAACTCGTGCTCGAACGAGAAGTCGTAGTTGGTGCTGTCCTCGGGGAGGATGTTATGAACTATCCCGAAGTTCAGGCCGTCATAGAAGTTGTTGAGCAACCCAAGCGTCGTCCCGGGACCCCAAGCCGGGTTGCGCCGGTACTCCTCGAACGCAGAGTTCGGCGGCTGCACGTAACGACCAACCGAGAAGCGCAAAACGTCTCTCGGGTCAAGGTTAAATGTAGCGCCGAAACGTGGGCTAAGGATGTGATAGGCGAGCATACCTTGCGCGTCTTGCCAGTTAAAAGCTCCGGGGTGATCCTTCGCATTTGGCATAGCGCTAAGAATGTCGAAGCAGTTTTGCGCACCGTTTCCGATGATGCGCGGGTCACTCGGGCTATAGTTAAAGCCGTTGAGGCACTGGCCTTGCGTTTCCTCGCCCAGGTATGCTATGCCATCGGGACCGTTGACCTTGATCGGCATCAGCTGGTACCCGAACTCGTCCCAACGGAGGCCGAGATCAAACAGCACTTTATCGCTTGGCTTGAACTCATCGCTGATGAGGCCATCCCAATCGATTGGCGTTGTACTCGACCAGGTGCTGAATGGACCGGGGATGGCCGTCACGAGATTGCCTGGCGTGCAGCCACCTACGCACGTGAAGGGCCCCGTCGCAAGCCCGGTCTGAGGAGCGTAGTTGTAACGCAGCGTCAGATCGCGCGACCAATCCCCGACGATTTTAATTAGGTTCTGCTGGTTGATCTGGTTTTCGTAGTCAAGGGTGGCGCCGGTCGCGTTGTCATGGAGTTGGTAGAAGGTTGCACCGACGAAGCCGTTGATCGGCTGGTCGAGCGTCCAGTACGAGAACATCTTGTAGCCTGAGATTTTCAAGAATGATTCCTGCGTTAAGGCTCTCGTGTATGCGACCTTCTCGATCGAATACTGCTGGCTTTGGCTGTCCTCGAAGTTTTGGGGTATCGGACCGCCTTGGAATCCACTGGCAGCTGTGCCCGTGACGCTCCCACCGGACGATGGCCATGTAAGCGGCAGCACGAGCTCCGGATTGTACGGCTGACCAACCTGACCCTGATAGAAAAAGCCAGTGGGCCACAGGGTTTGGCCCGTCGCCGCGTTCCAACAGTTAGCGCAACCGGTGAAGTTCGTAGTGGCTTGCGACGGATCCGCTCCCGGGGTGCCATACATACCGAACGGCGTATCCAGGCCGGTGCCGACGACGTACAGCATCTGGAGGTTATCGTTGAGGCCGTTGTGTCCCAATGCCCAGTTAAGGTTGGTCGCGGTGTCGCGCTGCGCGGCGAATGGATTCGCTCCATAGGGCCCCGCCGCACCCCCTCCCCAGCCAACCGGACTGCTCAGAATGTTGGCCTGCGAGCAGTTGAGCGTGTTGCCTGCGATAATCGACGGCCCCGCATTAAACGCGGCGCAACCCGGGTCATTCGCCGGAACCGTGAACGAAGAGTTCGCTAGGTTACTGCGATCGCCGAAGTTGACGTAGCTATTCTGCGCGAGCGTCGAGACGTAGTATGTGAACCTGCTGTCTGGCGTGCCGCCGTAGACGTCGGCCTGCAGCGTATGGTTGAAGAGCGGTGAGCCGGCGATGGCGGTTATGTCCGCGCCACCCGGGTACTTGCCGCGTTGGATTACTTCATTGATATAGCCTGACATGGCACGCCCCGCGTCTGCCGGCGCGCCGCCAGTGTACACCTGGAGGCTGGCAAGTCCGTTCGTGTTGAACGTCGTGGCATTGTAGATGTCGAAACCACGATTCAACGGAACGCCGTCTAACTCGTAGCCAACTTGGTCGGGTGCGCCGCCGCGAAGGCTGAGCTGACCCTGGCCGCCGTAACCAGGACCGGCGCCGACCGCAAAGCGCGTGACGCCCGGCAACGATCCGACGACGCCGTTCTGGCTGTAGAGTGTCTCAGCGCCGCCGGATGAGCCCTGATAACTGCTGATCGCGCTCGCGTTCACAGCGTATAGGTCGCCGGTGATCGTCTTGCTCACGACCGAGGCTGTCGCCGTGGTCGTAATGTGACCGATGGTCTTAATCGCTTGCCGCATCTTGAGGTCGACGGCGGTCGATTGGTTCTGTGTGACCGTCACGCCGTAGAGGGTCGATACGCCGTACCCATCTTTGCTTGCGGTCACCGAGTACGTGTCTGGTGAGAGATCGAGAATGGAATAAAACCCATTCACGAGTGTCGTCGCGCTCGACGACTGAGACGGTGAGGCTGCCGTGACTTTCGCCCCGACAATTGCGTTGCCGTTCTGATCCGTCACCTTGCCCTCGATGCTTCCGGTGGTGCTGGCCAGTACCCATGTTCCCTGGACGAGCATTACCACAAGCGCCAAGAGCGCGATGCGGAGAAGGCCTAATCTGGACATAAGGTTTCCTCCTGAGCTAGCTATCCGAAAATCGCCCAGCCTTAAACGCCTCCACCTCGTGATGGGAGAGGCTCTTGAGCTTCGCACTGCACGGGGATGCGGAGGGGGAAAGGGTGGCGTTTTCGGGTCCATGCCGACATGCATAACACGAGGGGTCGGACTAGGGCTTCAAGTCGGTATCAAATACTCACATCAAATTTCTCTCAAATGTGACAGACAGGCCTTGCGCCTAGCCGCTCCATCACCTAGTCTGTACTCCGAGGGTGCCCACAGACTTCTATCAAAGTGAGGTGCGCGGCCAAGGAGCCGGCGTGTACGGTGTGATCGCCGGCGGGACATGCAAAAACTATGGGTCACATCTACGAATTCGGACCTTTCCGCCTGGACGCGACGGCAGGCAAGCTGATTCGCGGCCGCAACGAGCTCCATCTCACAGCAAAGGGGTACGCAACTCTCCTCTTCCTCGTTGAGCGCGCCGGCTCACTTGTTCGCAAAGAGGAGCTGCTAGACCGAGTCTGGCCTGAGGGTTTTGTCGAGCCTGCGAACTTAACACAGACTATATACGTGTTGCGCAAGACGCTCGACGACTCCGACGCGCGACTTATCGAAACCGTGCCAGGGCGTGGGTACCTTTTTGCGGCGCCGGTCAGCGACGCGCTCGAATCGCAGCCAACCCACGGGGCCCCGACCGCATCCGGACGACCGGCGTCACGTCTTGCCCGGCTGTTGTGGCCGGCACTTGCGGGTGTCCTCGCGCTCGCGATGTTGACGTTGCATTCATCTGTGCCATCGGCCGGCCGGCCCGCGGCGGTCAACGTCGAAGCCCATCGCGATTATGTGCTCGGACGATATTATTGGAGCCGCCGGACGTATCCGGGCGTGGTGCTTTCGCTGCGCTATTTCAAGGCAGCGTTGCAAACGGACCCATTCTACGCGCAAGCATATTCAGGCATCGCTGATTCCTACGCGATCATGGGCTATTACAGCCCCGCCGCGAGCGCGGAACGGGCGCGGGTCCTGCGCCTCGCGCGTGGGGCGGCGCTGCGAGCGATCGAACTCGATCCCAACCTTGCCGAGGCCCACGCCTCGCTCGGGTTCACTGACAACCTCATCGGGACGGATGACCGGGAGACATCCCACGAGTTTCAGCGTGCCATCGCGCTCGATCCGGGGTACGCGACCGCCCGCGAATGGTATTCATGGTACCTGTTCTACCACCACGACCAGCACGGGGCGCTCACCCAGATGGAGCAAGCGCGCGATCTCGATCCTCTGTCACCCATCATCAATTTTGCGCTGGCGAATCAGCTGTTCTTCGCGCGCCGCTACGAAGAGGCGTCGGAGCAATGGCATCAGGCGATCACGATCGACCCGACCACGGAGATCGCGTTCTACGGTGCTGGGTTGGCGGATGAGCAGCTCGGTGACGATCAGCTAGCCGCTCGAGAGTTCCGCGAGGCCCTAGCGTTGTCACCCAGCGATCCCGATACGATGGGGGCTCTTGCTTACGTGCTGGCAAAGACGCAACATCCGGACGGCGCGCGACAGCTGCTCGCAAGGATCAGCCGTATGAGGCCGCTGCCGGTGTACGACATCGCCTTGGTCGACGATGCGCTCGGCCAACGCGCCGAAGCCCTGCGATGGCTGGCGCTAGCGCGAGCGCAACACGACCGCAATTTCACGAGCTACCCCATGGACCCGCGTATGGACGATCTACGCCGGTCCGCTTCCGTATCGAGCAGAACCTCAAGCTCGAACGCGTGAGCAGCATAAGCGCAGCGGCCACCCGAGCAGGATAGAGCGCAATGAAGAGAAGCCTCATAAGAACCATCGCATTGGGGGCGTTTATTGTTTGTGCTGTCCTGGGCGTCGCGTTGACGCGACGAGCCGAGGCTGCCAAACCGCTCTACCCGAAGATGGCCCCGATCGCGCAATATCTGATTCCCGATCGCAATGTTGAAATTGCGCTAGCGCGAAGCGCAGCTCCAAAGGCCATATCCCGCGATGCCACGGTCCTAATTCTCGGGAGGCATGGATACGAAACGGTCGTCAGTGGTAAGAACGGTTTCGTTTGCATGGTGGAACGTGGGTGGACAAATGCTTTGGACTGGCCAGAGCTCTGGAACCCCAAAATTCTGGGTCCGGATTGCCTGAACGCACCAGCTGCGCGGTCCCTCTTGCCGATCGTTTACAAGAAGACAGAAATGGTGTTGGCTGGATACTCCGAGGCTGAGATCATGGCTGCAATCAAGGCGGCGTTCCAGAAGAAAGAATTTCCCTCGCTTGAGTCCGGCGCGATGAGCTACATGATGTCGAAGTCAGCATACCTCACAGACGATGACCATCATAATGTGGCCCACGTGATGTTTTATAACACGCTCTCAGATGCCCAAATTTGGGGCGCGAACTTACCCAAGTCGCCAATTGAATCTTCGTCCTACTGGTTCCCCAGCGACGATAACCCGAAAGCCGTCGGCTTGCCGCCTATACGCGTATTCATCGTTGGCGTAAAGAGATGGTCGGATGGGACGCCTCAACCGATTAGGTAGAGGCGAGGTGACGGTTTCCCATTTGGCCGCGCAAATATGCTGACCAGATGCTGACCAACTACCTGATATCAGTTGTCATTTGTTGATACCGGATGAACGAGAAGTACCGTAGTTACTCAGGGTGGCACTTCTTTCGCTCTTTGATACTGTAGGGTCAGAGGTTCGAGACCTCCCGCGCCTTCCATGAGGTCGTGGGTCCCCACGGGCGCTTGCCTTCTTGCGATTGAAAACAACAAGGTGCAGCGCAAGGCGATTCTAAAACTGCCTGCTCATTCCGTTTGTCAGGCGGGATACAGCCGTCTGGTATTCATTTATTCCGCCGGGAGGCGTAGGATGTCGTACGAATCCCTGAACGCCATAGCATTCGCGCAACCAATCAGATTAACACCTGCGCCTCGAAGAGTCGGGACTACCCATAGCATCAATAAAGTCCGCGGCCCACAAAAACTTGCTTCTGGGAGGGAGCAATTAAGTGAAGCGAACACAACAAGAGATCGAGCGTTCCGAAGCGCGCTGGCCGCCCGGCGTGGCCGTGCTTGTCGCCGCGCTCATTTATGTCACTTTACCGCCGCATCTCACGCTCGGGCCGCATTGGCTCATGCCCTCGTTGGTCATCGCGCTCGACATCCCGCTCTTGGTGTCAGGGCCGATACGCCTAGGCCAGTCGGTCCGCCTGCGCCGCAGCGCCGCCATCGTGATGTTCGCGCTTGTGAATGCAGCCAACCTCGCGTCGCTCGCGTTGCTCGTTCGCGTGATTGTGAACGGGTACCCCAAAGTGACCGGATTGGGCCTCATGTACTCCGCGGCTGCGATATGGCTCACGAATATCCTCGTGTTCGCGCTCTGGTACTGGGAACTGGACCGCGGAGGCCCTCAAAAGCGCTTGAGCGCATCGAAACGCGAGGCCGACTTTCAGTTCCCGCAAATGCTGGCTCCTGATTGCGCTCCCGTCGGTTGGCTTCCAAATTTCATGGATTACCTGTACCTGGGGTTCACGAATGCAACCGCTCTCAGCCCGGCCGACACGATGCCCCTAACGTCGTGGGCGAAAGCGCTGATGACCATCGAAGCACTTATCTCGTTGCTGACGATAGTGCTGGTCATTGCCCGCGCTGTAAGTATCCTGAGCTGATGCGGCGCACCGCGACGGGCCTCATACTTCGAGGCCTCTCGCGCCTACCATCGGAAGCCTTGATGCCGCCAACCTCCGCGGGTTTTTCATTGCCTTCTGCACTTCTAGCACTTGGTTACGTTCGAAGTTAGCGCCGCCGCGTCATAGAGATCCGCGAGGATCACCGTGACGTACAACTTGCTGACTTGGTCAGCGTCCACGAGCCATAATCGCTCGGAGCTTTGTTTGTGTCGTCGGAATTAGGCCGGAATTTGTGTCGAGGTCACCGTGGGCTTCGGCGTCTTGGCCGCATGCGGCGTGTGCTTGGGCGTTGGATGTGGCGTCGGCTTGGGTGCCACAGCCGCATGCGGCGTGTGCTTGGGCGGCGGATGTGGCGTTGGCTTGGGTGCCACAGCCGCATGCGGCGTGTGCTTGGGCGTGGGATGTGGCGTCGCCTTGGGTGTCACGGCTGCATGCGGCGTGTGCTTGGGCGTTGGATGTGGCGTCGCCTTGGGTGTCACGGCCGCATGCGGCGTGTGCTTGGGTGTCGGATGTGGCGTTGGCTTGGGTGTCGCTGCCGCATGCGACGGGTGCTTGGGCGTTGGATGTGGCGTCGGCTTGGGTGTCACGACCACATGCGGCGTGTGCTTGGGCGTTGGATGTGGCGTCGGCTTGGGTGCCACAGCCGCATGCGGCGTGTGCTTGGGCGTTGGATGTGGCGTCGGATTGGGTGTCACGACCGCATGCGGCGGGTGTTTGACGATTGATGGCACATGGATCGGGGCATGAGCGACGGGTCTATAGATGGGATGCACTATCTTCGTAGGATGCGGGGGCAATGGCACGACCTTCGGGTGTGCGCTGGCGATGGTTTGGATGAGCGCCTGCTGTGTCTTGAATGAAGTACGCGTCATGACCGGCGCCTTGGCTGCGAAGCGTGGGGCAGCGAAAGTGCGCGACAGAACGAGTGGATGCTTAACGGTGATCACTGAAGTGTAATGCAGATTCTCCGTCGTCGGAACGATGGGAACCGCACCACGAATCAACACGACCTGCTTTAGTTGGTGCGGCTGCACGACGACCAAACGCTTGAAGTTGCCATTGCGCCAAGCGCTGACCGGCACCATGGTAACCCCACGGTAGTACTGGGCGTTGTTGTAGTAACTGTAGAGATTGGTGATGTTTGAGACGTTCGTCACGCTGGTCGCCGGATAAGTTGAATTCTGACCATACCACGGTTGATATTGTTCGCCCGGCGCGAGCGGAATCCAACCAATGTTGGCATTGCTGGTGGTAGCACTGCCAGAATTCCCAAGACCGAGAAGACTTTCAAGACTCCCGACGGAGCCGCCGTTGTTACCGCTTAAAAGGTTTCCGAGACCCCCTAGAGCGCCGCCGTTGTTACCGCTCAAGAAGAAGGAAACGACAGCCGGTAGCCACGCTGACGCGAGGCTTGTTGACGAGTTCTGAGTTTGGCTAGCCGGAGGTTGCCACAGCCACCCGCCATAGTTTGGGTTGTTGAACCACGTGCCATAGTGAGACGTCGTATACCCGGTCGGAGTATTGTCAACCCACGTGTAGCCATATCCGGGCTCCCACACCCATTGACCGTTTTGGTAGGGTGCGAAGTTCGTTTGGCTCTGATTGTTCGGAGACCAAGCGTACCCATAGCCTGGAACGTTTTGCCACTGACCATAGTTGGCGAGATTTGAAGAACCCGCAAGCTGGGGCGACAGATAAGGATTCGAATTGTAAGCTGAGACCAGCGCCTGGTCGCGCGAAACGTTGAATTGGTCGAACGAATCGAATCCGATCGCGTTTTGCACGCTGATTGAGGAACCGTGGGCAACGAGCGTGCTACCGGGCGCAAGCGTCTGCGAACCATTCGCCGTCTCGATGGTGGCTGCTCCGCTGCGCACGGTCACAAGCGTCTCACCGTTGCCCAGCACCGTGACGCGGTAGTCACCGCTCTGATTAGGGCGCACCGTGAGCGACGGGGTATCGATTTGCGGGCTGCCGTCTGCGCCCTGCAGCTCTGCTAAGTCGACAGTGCCCGCGGCCAGTTGTACCTCACGCGAGTTGGGACTGAGATTGACGAAACGTACTTGCGTATTGTTCGCAAGTCGCAGCATCGAGATGCCGTCGAACTGCACCTCAGCATTCGAGCCTGATCCCGTTGCGATATAGTCGCCTGGCACCAAGGGTGCGTTGACCACCGCCGCGACTTGCGCGCCGCTGTCCCCACGGACGATAATAACGTTGCCGTTAGCAACACTGATGTCGGCAACGCCGGCGTTGCCATAATTATAGGTTTGAGCGCTGGCGGGAGTCGCGTGTGCGATGACGCCCGTAAAGGCTATCACCGACGTAAGAAGCACTCCGCTGATCTTCACATGTATATGCATAACAAAAAATTGAACCTCGATAAGTATAACGCGCAAGCCGCCCAAAGCGTTCCGCGTGTCTTGCTCAAGTTAAAAGCGCCCAGTCTACGCCTGCTACCCCATCACGTTCCGAACGCGGTCGCCCAATCCGGACCTAAAATCGGTACGGAACAAGCCCTTCTTCCTGGGTGATCTTGACTGTGAGCCCTTTCCGCACCGAAAAACTGCCGAGTCGAGGAGGCTTTTGTCTGGGGTGGCGAGTGCGAAGCCGGCCTGGGCTGAGGCCCACGATTGATCTCTATTACGGCCTGTGTAGGTGCTTGGTCGATCTTCATTAGTAGTGGCCTCACCAACGCCCGCGATTTGCGTCCTGGTCGTACTTTTACGATGCGTTTACGCCAGCGGGCTACGATTGGTGTGTTCTACCCCTGTCCTCGGAGGACTCTGCGATGAGAAGCAGACGACTGGCGAATGCCGCGACAAGTCTATTCCCTGTAATCGTTGGCGCAATTGCGTGTGCGTGTCTTTACGCCTGCGGCGGCAGCAGCGCGGTGCCCCAACCCTCGCCAACCCCTACCGCGACCACGCTCCTAGAGCCGATGGGGGTGGACTTTGGACTAAAGAGGCAGTGTATCCGCGGCCTCCATCCAGACGAGGCAAACTTTTATGTCGACAACCACGACTGCCCCGGCTCCCCATACCCGACATCCCACTATTGGCTCACCCTCACGGGAGTGTCGAATCCTGCAACATTCGGCACAGGCTGCATCCCGCCGACCGACCAGGGTTTTTGATCAATGGACCTGGCAGCCCGGTAACGGAGACTTGGACCGGAACGAGCGCAACAGGCTACACATTGGAGCTCAAGGCCGACTACACAAACTTAGCAAATCCGTGCGCCCCTCCGACATGGACAGGCATTCCACTCATTGACAATGGCGGTCTCGGCGGTGGCCCGTTTCCGCGCCCGGATCAATTTCGCGTGCAATTCACGGCGACGTTTAACAGAACGACCGTGGGGGGTGGTGGTTCGCATGCAAGTGCGGAGATGTTTTCAAATTGGAACGTGGCGGGCTCCAGCACGCCGATCCATCTTTCCTTGCAAGTCGAGATGTTTTGGGATCCGACCTTCTTGTGTTGCGGAATCCCTCCCGGTCTGCCCCCCGACGTTATCGCCTTTGCAGGGCCAAGCACCGGGAGCTCAACATATTTTGTCGATTATGATGGCAGCAAATTGACTCCGCCGATACAATTATCGCTGGGCGTGACGACGCCCATCACCATCAATTGGGGGCCGATCTTGGCGCACGCGATCGCCGAAAAACTTGTCCCTCCGCCGGTCAGCGGTTGGGCGACCTCTTCAGCCACCGCCCGGAGACAGCATCGTGGGTCTTGAGTTAATGAATAACATCACAAGTCCGGGCGGGGGGATGGCCGACTTGACCATTTCAAACTATCGAGAAACTGCCGTGATCGTTCTGACGCAGTGAACGCGTTTGATTTTGCAAACGGGTCTTAGGGAACGTCGGACGGCGGCGTGGGGAATCCATGCTTGGATACCGCCGGCCACATTCTTATACCGGCAGAAAGCTTCACCGGTACGGGATCTATGGGGCAGATTGAGGCGTTTGCACTGCCGCTCTCGGCAACTTCGGCCCCGGTCTTTACATTGTCGGCACCGGATATACCCTGCGACTGTCACTTCGACTCCTCAGGCAACACGTATGTCGCGAATCTGAGCGACGCCCCAAACAGCGTTCAGGTGTTTAAGGCGCCGGTTCAATCGGGTAGCGCCATCAACTCCACAATCACCGCAGCGATCGCGAATCCGTCCGGAGTGTGGACCGATTCATCCGGTGGCGTCTATGTTTCAAACAGCTCCAATATTTCGGCGTACTCATCGTTTGCCACCGGCAACACGCTTAAGGCAACGTTTGGGACTATAAGCGAAACAAATAGAGCGACTCTCGCTCTCGGGCCAACCGGTAGTCTCTACGTCGCCAACGGCACGTTGTCCGGTGAAATTGACGTGTATGACCCACCCTTTACCAATACCAGCACGCGTAACGCGTCGAAGACAATCACGCTTACCACAGATGCTTTCGGAATTCCCTGACGTACCTAACCTTCGATGAAGCCGGCAATATGTTTGTTGGGGTCGGGCTCGGGTTCAACTGTGCCGGGTGCGGCGATTCGCACATTTACATGCTACAGCCGCCGTATACATCGGTGAACGTCGACCTCAACCTGGGTGCCACTGGCGTCGTGGGTTTGACGGCTGGCCCATAGCCTGCACACAGAAAATTGCTGACCATCATCTTTTGTGAACGAGTCGCCTGGGAAAGAAAGAGGGGAGCCTCCACCAATAATAGTGCGCTCCCCTGATCTATTCGATGGCCTTACGTCGGGCAGGCGCTAGGAGCACAAGTAGTTTACCGTGTTGGTGCGGTGTGTTGACAGCTCTTTGATTGAGGCCGCCTTTCGTTGCAAAGTGTGTCCGGTATAATGGCCGACGCGGGTAGTTTGCTTATCGTCACTCGGTCGATTGTGTTTTGGTTCTGATCGACGAACCACATGTTGCTGTCGGGGCCTTCTCCGATTCCGTATCCGAGCGATCCGGGAACAACAAATTCGCTTATTGCGCCCGCGTAGCTCGTTCGAATGAGGTCTTCATTACCTCCCGTGGTCCATATGCCACCGGGCCCGACGGCAATACCAACAGATCCCGGAGAGCTTCCAGTAGGGACGAACGTCGTGATAGCGAGCGTCGCGGGATTGATACGAGCGATCGCTCCGGTGAACTTCGGACCACCGCTTAACTCAGTTAGCCACACGTTGCTGTCTGCGCCCAGTGTCATGTACCACGCGGTAAGAGAAAATGGGCCGCCCGAGCCGGGGAGACCCAACCGCTGAAGGATAGTCCCCGTTCTGGACATCTCAATGACTTGATCGTTACCAAAATCCGATACCCAAATGTTGCCCGCTGTATCTAGCGCAATTCCAGTTGGCCTTGCTGCAGAAAAAGGGCCGGGAGATATTGGGAATTCTGTAAGCGCTTTGGTCGTAAGGTTATACATTCCAACTTTGTGACCGATTGATTCGGTGAACCAGATTAGGTTCGCGGATGTGTCGGAAACGAGTTGCTCGGGGTGCGCACTAGCCGTTGGAATAGGTACAAACGTGACGGCCCCGCTCCTATCTATTCTTACTATCGACTGCGAAATGAGCGCTCCGAACCAGACAGCGCCATCGGGTCCTGTTATGATGTCGTAGGGTCCGGCACCGCTGGATCCCGAGGGGAATTCCGTGATCGTGCCAGCGGTTGTAATGCGACCAATCTTATTGGCACTTTCCTCTGTAAACCATAGATCACCACCCGCTGAGGTAATGTACGAAGGGAATCCGCCGCTCGTTGGAATTGGAAACTCCGTCACGAATGCCGGCAACGGCACGGCCACTAACTCCCACAAATATGTATGTGACGTGTCAGCTACAAATGAAGAGCTCGTCCCAGGGAACGACTCAACGACCGGGCTCGAACTCGATCTAATGCCAGCCTCCGAGTCCAGCAGCGCGCCTGTGGTAAGGTCAAATGTTTCAAGCTTAAAGATAACGCCGCTGGTATCGAAGCCCGTTGGAAAGTCAAACTCCACAGCGGGGAACTTATCGAACGTTATGGTCGAGGCCGCCGAAGCATTCGCTGTGCCGCCGGGCGTCGAATACTTGACGGACACGGATAACGCAGCACTTGGCGCCTTCGCCAGCAGCGGTACAACATCAATTGTGTTGCTAGCTTTACGGATAGCCGCCACTGGGGATGGGGCGCCGGGCGGCGCGCCAACGTACGTTGTTTCAGTCACCGTGGTCCCCGCGGGCGCGTTATTCGTACCGGCCACCCAATCGCCAGTGAAACCTGCCAATGCTGGAATCGGAAGCTGCGTTGCCGTGGCCAGCGGGATGGTTCTGCAGTGAGGAGTTGGAGTCGGGCTCGGTGCCACACAAGCAAAAGGCGCCACAACATAGTTGACGCCGGCTTTGAGCGTCAACGCTACCTTCGTCGGTGTGAAGGTCATCGTTCGACCATTAATCGCCACGTCGCCGATCTTTTGCCAGCCTTTCGCGGGATCGTAAAAGCCAAGATGCAACAGGCCGCCGTCCCAACGCACACCCGAGGGAACCGTCATCGCGAATCCGGGGAAACCGTTGAGTGTTACAGTCTTCGATGAAGATATTGAGAAGTACAAAAACCCCTGCGTCTCCTTGAAGTCCTCAGGCATTGCCGGGATGCCCTTCGGCATCGTCGTGGAGATCGCGAGATTCAAAAGCGTGCCTGCGGGCGCAGAGTTCGAGGTCAGCGTTATCGACTCGGTATAGCCGGCTATTGACGGCAGCGCGATCGCCGAACCAACCTCGGCCAACGGAATGGAAGTCTGAATCGACTGAGGCGCACCCGACTGCGGCTGCTGCACTGGGGCAATGGAGCTGGTTCCACCGCCGCTACATGCAGCAATGACCGCAATACCAAAGATCACCGCAGCAACAATCGAAAGTTGCTTCGCCTTTTCCAAACTACGCATACCAAAGGCTCCTTGACGTCGAAAGAATCAAAATGCGAACTATGGGTCGCAGACGAAAAGCCTCCATAATCAAACCACACCGCGTGTATGAAAAAAAGTATAGCGTCCGCATTTGAACCCAAAGCCCTGGTCGCGGCGGTCCAGCACAGCGTCTTGGTGCGGCGTTTCTCAGGCGAGATTCAACCTAAATACTAAGCGCTTCCTCGACCGCTTGATCTTCCAACCACGTCGTGCCTTCGGCTGTGAGCTTTTCGATTTCGGCCTCGCCCAGGTGAAGACGGAGCGTAGCCACGAGCTTTTCGTAACCCCACTTTTCAGTGGGTTCGCGCTCCAGACTTAGTTCTTTGAATCGTACCTTGACGTATCCGAGAAGCCTTGCGCCGCCCTGCAGCTTGCCTACGAGGGCCATGTGCAATGCCAAGTATTGCAGCGCGATTACAACGCATTGTGCGTCTTGGCAGCGGCGGGCGAAGCGTAATCCCTCACTTGCAGACAGACGCGTCCCTTCGAGGTCGCCGAGCGCAGCTCGATAAGCTGCACTGTTGATGTGATCGATAGCTATGCCAAGCGTGTCGGCTCCGCGGCGAGAGTCAATCTCAAGCGCCTCCGTTACGAGACGCAGTGCCTGTTCCGCGTTCCCAGCTAAGAACTCGAGATCCGCGAGATTCGACAGCAG
>Ga0073928_10004973_pt1 | contig 19019 bp, 19 predicted proteins | sample PaiPotPPA55metaG_FD_76969 | JGI IMG/M metagenome (GOLD analysis project Ga0073928, IMG submission 76969) | Iron sulfur acid spring bacterial and archeal communities from Banff, Canada, to study Microbial Dark Matter (Phase II) - Paint Pots PPA... ... | reverse complement strand
CCTTCACCTCGCGATACAACCGGATCATCCGGTCACGCGACAGTGTCAGTTCACTTTCGAGCACCTGCATCCGCGCCCCGAGTTCGATCAATGCGATCGCGCGGAAAACTTCCTGTGCATCTTCGGTGAGGCTCTTCTTAAGCATGGCGCGCTCTTTTGCTTAGAGGAACTGTTCCGCTGGCTGACCGGCCAGCAGGATGGCTGCGTGCGTCGGTGCGATATCCGCATGCTTCGCGGGCGACGTGAGTGCAGCCAGCATGGTGTGATCGTTGAAACGGAAAAAACACAGCAACTGGTCCGAAGCCGCCAGTTTGACAACCTGCGCGAGCGTCAGCCCGGACAGAAGGTCGGCGAGTTCCTTAGACAAACCCAGTCGAAACATCCCGATAGCACGATCCTCTCGCAGCATGCGCTGCGCGAGCATGATGTACGACAAGTTGATTTCTCGAATCGAGTCCAGCGTTTCGCGACCGTTCATGATTTTCCTGCGTTCGATATAAACCCCGAGCACCCTACCGGCATTTTTTGCCAGCTATCTTTTTTGCCTAGCCAAACGTTTGTTCTGTCCGGCTACGTTTAAACTTTGTTTCAGTGAGTTACATCTTGTAACAACACTGTGAAACGGATTGTAAGTACCACGCAGCGGGAAATCAAGAACATCTCAATAATAAATTTCCATAAAACAACAGAGAGAAACGGTAACTTTTTCCCAAAGTTGTAACAAGAAAGTGTGACCGATTTTTGGCGGCCATTTTGAAGCGGGTTGACATGGACCAATCGACAGAAGGTTTGCTTGACGATTGATTCCTTAGGGAAAAAACGGATAGGGGCGATAGTCGGTTGACGCGCCCGATGAATTAATCGGATTGCGATGAATCGCGAAGTTGTAACAGCCGCTCAGTCAGCTTTCAAGATTGCGGCGAAGGAAAACCCTTGGATAAAAACTGTCAGTCCGCTTTCACTTTCGAGGTCGTAATTTGACCGCCAGGACAGGCAAATAACAGCCGGTCGGAATATGTTGCACCCAGTTGTAACAGCACAATAAAGACTATTGAAATTAACTAATCAATAGATAATTCCTCTTTAACACCGCCCCGGTAAGCACCGATGCGAAAGAACGGCGACCGGGGGATTCATGCCGTTACCGTTGCGGTACGCCCGCGCGCCATTCGCTCCAGTGCGTTGCAATCTCCTGTACCAGCGGGTTACCTGCCCGGTACAAATTGTCGATAGCCGGCACGAAGCCGCCCTGAGCCGCGTAATCGAGAAGATTATCCGAGGCTGATTGGCCGTCGTATGGCCGATCGAAATCCGAACCCGTGCGCACTGCGGCCACCCGTGTCAAATCCACGCGATGCGCACTCGCCGCACGCGACAACGCCTCGTATGTCGCGTTGTCTTCCTGCTGCGTCGTGCAATACACGCCCTTCCCGTCAGTCACGAGCCTGGTCCATTCGCGCGCACGCTCGCCGATATATTTCCCCGACCACCACGTATCGCTCGCGAGCGTGTCGCACTGGATCACCTTCGGCGGCTGGTTCGCCGGCGCATAGCTGAACCTGGCGCGCGCCGCCTGCGCTTCGGGGCTATCGGAGAGCGTTACGTTCTTCGACAAGGCATAAGCCGCATCGGCCAGATCCGGATTCAGCCGGAACACCTCGGTCTTGTAATCGAGGGGCGGTTTATCGTTTGGTCCTTTCGTATTGATGCCGAGATAACCGCTCGGCCAGCTATCCGGTTTTTCGCGGGCATCGAGTTCCCACTGGATGCCGAAATCAACGAGATATCTGGCCCACGCGGCAGTGCCGACCGTGCCTTGCATCGGGTCAATGCCCGCAATCCCCGCGATCATGAAATAGGTGCGGCGCAGATCGAATTTATCGGAGAACGTGAGCGCCATCAGCGAAGCGGCCGCGTTCGCATGACCCATGCCCGTGGTCATCACGCAGACCTCCTGCCGGTTGCAGTTCACCACGGGATAATCCGGCGAGAGTCCATCCACGCGAATGGCCTTCCAGGGACCGAGCTTGTCGAGCCAGACCTTACCCTCGGGACCGAACATGGAAATGATCATGACCTTGACGGGCTGACCTTTGTTATCGCTCTTGGCGCTGCGAACGCTATCGGCAGCCTGCGCAAACGTTGGCGTACAAGCACTGAACAATAACGCTGCCGTTGCGGCCGTCATGCTCAATGAGGAGCTGAATGAGGAACGACGAAGCAGGTCAAGCGAGGAACGGATGATCGATTTCATCTGGGCGGCACCGTAAGTGGAAGGAGAACGCGAGGTGAAACGCACGGCGAGGTGCATAGCCTGGACGCACACCCGTCCAGTCGAATGCACCCGCCGGACGCTCGCGCGCTGAGCGCATTATAGAAGGGCGAAGGATGCCGTTGTAAGCCACATAAAATGTTCCGGTAACGGCCATCAAGCACTACTCTTGCTATCTCGCTTCCCACTGTTGAGTGAAGTCCACTTGCTCTGCAAGGCACCCATGTCCGACACTGCCGCTTCACGAATGATCGATGCGTTTCACGCCAGCCATGTCGAGGACCGCCAGCACGTCGAGATGTGGCTCGAGGCTACCGGTGACTCCGCCGTCGCACTCGAGGCCTTGTGGTCCGAGGGGGAACATCATCGGGGGCACGCACGTGCGGCCCTGGAGCGGCTGGTCGCGCTGGCGGACCGGCACGGTGTCATGCTTTCACTCGTGCCACGGCCGCTCACGCAAAAAGGAGAAAGCGCTGCCACGCCTTCTGTTGATCAGGCCGCTCCCGATAGTGCCGCACTCGAAGCGTTTTATGGCCGGCTGGGGTTCGAACGCTCGGGTGGCAAGTTCGAAGGCTCGCCGGTGATGGTACGCTCGCCGCGTTGACCGGCATCGGCATTAGCAGCGTTGGCATTGGTATGCGCGTCGCCTGAAGAGTCGCTCCGCTGATCCCCCTCCACGGCTGCAGCCAACTCACCCGCATCGCCCCCCTTCACGATCACGAAATTGCGCTGCGGATTCGCTATCTCGATGCCGCGCTCCGTGAACCGGTCCACAATGCGTCGATTGAATTCGCGCTGCACGCCCCAGCGCGCGGTATCGCGGCACTGGATCTGACCGGCGAGCGTGACGCTCGAGCCATCTACCGCGTCCACGCCCCACAGGCTGAAGTCGGAGAGGATGCCGTCCTTGAACGCATCGTCTTCACGCAGCGACGCCCCGATCTCCGTGAGCGTATCCGCAGCCAGGTTCACGTCCTCTCCGAGCGCGATGCTCACGCGCACCGCGGCATTGCCAATGCCGCGATTCGTGTTGTTCACCGTCGATACCGAACTGAACGGCACGGTAAAGAGCGACCCGTCACTGCCCCGCAAACGCACCGTGCGGATCGACAGATATTCGACCGTCCCCGACACCCCCGCGAGCGTGACCGAGTCGCCCACTTGCATGGCGTTCTCCATCAACAGGAAGATGCCGGTGATCAAATCCTGCACGAGCTTTTGCGACCCGAAACCCAGCGCCACGCCGAAGATGCTTGCGCTCGCGAGCAGCGGCGCGGTGTTCACACCAATCTCGCTTAATCCCGTCATCACGACGACCATGGCGATCACGATGAAAAGCGCGGTGCGCATCATTGGCAGCAAGGTTCGAAGGCGCGCGGCCCGCACGCGGTCGCCGCTCGCGGTCCACGTTTCCAGCCGTTGCTCGACCATCACGTTCGAGCCTTCCCACACGATCACGGCGAACGCGGCGGCGACCGCGATGGTGATGAGCGCGGACGCAAGCCGATGGCCTACTCCGCCCGACGAGAATAGCGACGGGACGTGAAGCCCCCAGACCTGCAGCAGCGTCAGCAAGGTAATCACGACGATCACCGCCTGCACCGAGCGCCGCATCAGCGGGTAATAGCGATAGGCATGCCGATGCGCGATGGACTTGTCCGACAGGTCGTCGCCGCTGCCCTCCTTATGAAAGATTCGGCCAAGCGCGCCGAACGCGACAATCGCGACCACGCGCGCCGCGACCAGCACGAGGACCGAGATGCCGAACAGATGAAACAGCGTCCTATACCCGTTGCGGACATCGAGCGCCCAGACGAACCACAGCGCCAGCACAAAAAACACGGCAAGCCCGGCCCAGACATCGGCGACCCAATTAGCCAGCAGTACGAATGAACGGCGCCCCTGGACGCTCTCGCGAATCCACGCTGCGACCGGCACGCGGCATTTGAGTATCACGATGGCGAGCAGGACATGCACGACCAGCGCGACCGCCTTCAGGATCGAGTCATGGGCGGCGTCGGTCATGCCGAGCGGCGCCGCGGCTTCCGCGAGGGCCGAGCCTGCTCCCGCCACACACACTAGGCGCACCAGCCAGTCGTGCGCGAAGCGGGCGGCTTCGTCGTCTATCTGGATCAGGCGCAGGCCCGGAGCGTTAGGCGCGAGGAAGAAACCGCTCGCGATCACAATGCCGCGGCACAGCAGGTACACGTCGATCAGCGCACCGACAGTACGGCCCTGCGGCGTGCTGTCGTCGATGAACATGGACATCAGCACCGCGGCCGCGGCCACGAACACGATCAGCGGCACCAGCGTGAGCAAACCACGAAGGATGGCGCTTGGCAGCCGCTGCAACAGGGTCCAGTGACGCGCGGCATGACGCACGCCGCGAGCGGTATCGGTCTTGCGTTCAGCGACCTGGATAGCCGCCTCGTTGCCCGAGCGCTCGGCCACCGCTTCGGCGTGCACCGCCGCCCGCTCCTTCTCCGCGAGTTCGGGCTGGGTTGCATCGGCATCCACGACGCCGCGAGCCGCGATCCGCGCACGCAACCGGCGCAGCCATCGTGAGCTCAGGTATTCCAGCAACAGTGCGGGTAACAACGAGATCGAGATCGACCAGATCACCTGCCCGATCAGCGCGCGGCCGCTGGCGGTCAGCATGCGCTGGCGCCACCATTGCAAGACCGAGCCGTAGTCGAGCAGCGCCACGACGGAACGGCGCAAGCCGCTGCTGATCCCCACGAGCCAGTAGCTCGCTTCATGCGAAATCTGCGATGCGAGGCCGTTGCTCGTGAGGGACTTCGCCAGCACGCTGGCCGCGCCCGACGCGCCGCTTGCAGCCGACGCGCTCGCAGCAGGCGCCGAGCTGCCTGAGGCGGCCTGCGCGGGCGGGGCGAGTACGCCCGCGGCGGCAACCGCCCGCAGCGTGTCCTCCATCTGGCCGCGGCGCACAGGGTCGTTGAGAACGGCCAGCGCGGCGCGTGCCTGTTCGGGGGTCAGCGTGACGGTGGATGAATCAGCGACAGGCGTGGCTGCGCTGGTGGCGGCATTCGCGGCAGATGCAAGCGTGCCGCTCAGGACGCTCAGGACAAAAAGAAAGATGACGAGAACAGTTTTGCGCATAGGCGGGATGAGGAACTCGGTTAGGGAAACCGCCACGGATGCGCCGGACCGGCAGCGCGATTGAACCTGCGGTGTTCACTCTCAAGCTGGGCAAGCGGGTAAAGCTGGAATGGCTGGAATGGTTCGTGCAACAAACATCAGATCAAAACTACCGGACAACGGCATGAGCGTCCACCTTACGCGAACCATACGAGTCATCGGCACTATAGGCACTATCGGCACTATCGGCACTGCCGTGTCCCGCGCCGCCGTGCTGTTCTCGGCGGCCGGACTGCTGGTAGCACTTCTTGCACCCGGGCAGGTATCCGCTACCGAACGCGGAACTCTCGAGCCGGCTGCAAAGCCCACGGCGCCATCGGTTGCGGCTGTGACAAAGCAGGTCGAGAGCGTCGAGCCGCCGGACGAAGGCACCACACAACTTCCCGCCAGCGGCGACACCCAGCTTCCTGCTACGCCCGATACACCGCGTCCGTACTACGGCCGGCCGCCGGCCCATTGACCGTAATGCCGGATTCCCGTGCACCGGTTTCAGTTTAATGGAACGTTGCGACTATCATCAGCAGGCTGTCATCGCTGCTCAAACACTCGCCTCGGCCACCCGGGGAATATCCGGCTCGAAGAAGACCCAGCGCGCTTCGGGAAACGCACGCTGCAGGTCCGCTTCGATCACGTTGATTGCATCGACCATCGCGCGGCCGCTGTCGTAGTGCACCATCTCCGCTTGCACGGCCACCACAATCTGCTTGCCCCACTGCAGCGTAATCAGGTTGATCACGCGGACAATTTCCGGGCGCGCGCGCAAGTGCGCATCGATAGCCCGGCGCACTTCCGGACTCGCCGATTCCCCGACGATCATGGATTTCACCTCACGGGCGACCAGGTACGCAATCACCATGAGCAGCACGCCGACGCCGATCGACCCTGCTGCGTCGTAGACAGGATTGCCGGTGATCATGGTCATCAGCACGGCGCAGAACGCGATGGCAAGACCAGCCAGCGCAGCGACATCTTCACCCGCGACCACGATCAGTTCGGACTCGCGCGTCTCGCGGAACCATCGCCAGAGGGACTTGTTCCCCGACGTCTTGCGGATCTCGCGCAATGCGCCGGCCAGGGAAAACGCCTCGAGCACGACCGATATCCCCAGCACGACGAGCGCGACAATCGGGTTGCTGACCACTTCATGCCGGGCGATCCGGTGCACGCCCTCATACACCGAAAACGCGCCGCCGACGAAGAACAGCAGCAGCGCGACAAGCATGGAATAGAAGTAGATCTCGCGGCCCGAGCCGAGCGGATGCAACGCGTCGGCGGGGGCCTGTGAACGCTTGAGGCCGAACAGCAGCAGGAGTTGATTGCCGCAGTCGGCGCTCGAATGGATGGCTTCGGCAAACATGGAGCCGGAGCCGGTGAACGCGGCCGCCCCGAACTTGCAGACGGCGATGCCGAAATTGGCTGCGAGCGCGTAGAAAATGGCTTTCGGCGATTCTTCTTTCATCGTGCTCCTGGCGGAAAGGGGTCAGGGACGCTCTCAGGAAATCTCTCTGGAAACCAACCACCAACGCACTAAACAACTTCCACGCGGCCCGCTCCATCGATCATTTCTCCGATCACGGCCGCCTGGTCGAAACCGTCCGCGCGGAAGATGGCGAGGACTTCATCAACGGCTTCGGGCGCGCACGATACCAGCAAGCCGCCCGACGTCTGCGGGTCGGTCAGCAGGCTTCGTGCCACATCGTGCAATGACGACGCCAGCGTGATGTCGTGGCCGTATGCCGTCCAGTTGCGGCCCGATGCCCCCGTGACCACGCCCGCTTTCGCAAACGCCTCTACCCCGGGCAGCCACGGCAAGTCGGCGTATCGCAGGCGTGCCGTGAGACCGGCGCCGCGGCTCAGTTCCAGCGTGTGGCCGAGCAGGCCGAAGCCGGTCACGTCGGTGAGCGCGTGCACGGAATCCAGCGCGGCGAGGTCCGCGCCCGGACGGTTCAGCTTGGTCGTGGCGGCGATCATTGCAGCGTAGCCGGCGGCATCGAGCTGATCCTTCTTCAGCGCCGCCGACAACACGCCTACGCCCAGCGGCTTGCCGAGGATCAGCACGTCGCCGGGACGCGCCGATGCGTTACGCTTCACGCGTTTCGGATGCACGATGCCAATTGCCGCAAGGCCGTAGATGGGCTCAACGGAATCGATAGAATGACCGCCCGCGACAGGAACGCCCGCCTCGGCGCAAATCGACTCGCCGCCCTTCAGCACCGCCGCGATCACCTCGTGCGGCAGCACGTTGATCGGCATGCCGACAAGCGCGAGCGCGAGGATCGGCTTGCCGCCCATGGCGTAGACATCGGACAGTGCGTTGGTCGCGGCAATACGGCCGAAGTCGAACGGGTCGTCGACGATCGGCATGAAGAAGTCGGTGGTGGCGACAATCGCCTGCTCGTCGTTCAAACGATAAACCGCCGCGTCGTCGGCGGTGTCGTTGCCGACCAGCAAGTCGGGGAAAAACGGCAACGGCACGCTGCGTTTCAGCAGGTCGGCAAGGACGCCCGGCGCGATCTTGCAGCCGCAGCCGCCGCCGTGGGACAGGCTCGTCAGACGGGGCGACGGGGTTGCATTCAGCTTGAAGTCAGTCATTCGCGGTGATCCGGCAAAGTTGCGTGTGACCGATATTATCGTGGTTGTCGCGTCCGGACGTGGCGACCGCGATCCAGCTTGCCCTCCCGATGCGCGTCGCGATCGCCCCGCGACAACGTCAAAAGGCGTCATGCGAGCGCTCACGCGGTACACTTCGCGTCACGGTCCGATGCCGTCTTTCAACGTTACCCATCAACCGCCCCGCGCCCTTTACCCGCATGAAATCTTTACCTCTTGTTCTCGGCCTGATGCTCTGCGCGTCGACATATCAATTCAGTCAGCTTAGTCACGCACAGGAAACGCCCGATCCGTCGAAAGAAGACTACGCCTACCTGACCCGCATGCATGTCCCGGAACCTGTGATCCGCTGCGTGGCAGCATTCGACCGGTGGGTGGCAATGACGCCCAAGTACGACACGTTCATCGTGCCCGACCGGCGCGTATTGAGCGCAAAGATCGATAGCGACACCACGGTCTTCAGCGCAGGCAATCCGGTTCCTGTCGACGAAGTAATCGCCATGCGCGCCGTCGCCAAAGTCCGCGGCCGCTCGCAGTGGACCCGCGTAGACAGCCGTTGCGGTGTGCGCGATGGCCGTGTGGTCGGTGTTTCGCTCACCCCAAATGTAAGGCCGAAGATCGTTCAGTAACAGCGCCTGAGCACCAAGCCTTCACAGTCATTCCCGAATATTTCCAGACACACTTTTCCTTACAAACGCAAACGGCTTGTCATTTATCTAATCGCTAAATTGATTTCACGGATTTCACTTGGAGAAACCGATGAAACGATTAGCGATTCTTGCCACGCTCGCAGTACTGCTTGGCAGCGCCCTGGGTGGTTGCATCATCGTGCCGGACGGTGGTGGGTATCACCATCACGACTATTACGGCCGCTACTAAGCCGCTGTTGAGCCCCTGCCAAGCCGGATAAAGCGGCAAACCGAATAACAAACGCGAAGGAAACCAACATGTTGACAGTCAAAAAAGGCTTGGCCGCCGCATCGCTCGCGGTGGCCGCAGCAATGAGTCTCGGCTTCACCAACACCGCATCCGCCGACGACCATTTTCAGCCCGGCTACGTTCACGTCGACAGCCGCGGCTGGCACGGCGACCGGTATTACGACGGGCATCGCTACTGGGAACGGCGCGAGTGGGAACGCCATCACGCGCCGCGTCATGACGGTCCCCCGCACCGGGACTATTGATCGGCCTTAAAGCATCAAGAAGCGAAAAAGCCAGGGACGTCCCTGGCTTTTTCGTTTCCGGCAGCTTGAAGGCAGCTTGAAGGCAGCTTCAAGGCAACGTTAAGGCAACGTTAAGGCAGCACGTTGAACCCTTGATCACGCGCTGGCAGTTTCACGCCATCTGCGGGTATCGCGTAACGGCGGCGCGCCGAACAGGCGACTGTACTCGCGGCTGAATTGCGACGCGCTCTCATAACCCACGCGATGCGCCGCCGTGGCTGCATCGGTCATGTCGATCAGCATCAGGCGGCGCGCTTCCTGGAGCCGCAATTGCTTCTGGTATTGCAGCGGGCTCATCGCCGTGACCGCCTTGAAATGATGGTGCAGCGACGAGACGGTCATATGCACGACGCGAGCGATCGACTCCACGCGCAACGGCTGATCGAAATGCTGGCGCAGCATCATGATCGCCTTGGCAATGCGCTGCGTCTGGCTGTCCTGCAGCGCGATCTGGCGCAAGCGCGCACCGGGACCGTTCATCAGCAGCCGATACAGGATCTCGCGCTTGACCAGGGGCGCGAGAATCGGAATGTCCTCAGGCGTATCAAGCAGGCGCAGCAAGCGCAACACGGCATCCAGCAGCGACGTGCCGAGCCGGTTGACATACAGGCCGCGCGAGGCGTCCGTGGGGGTGGACGGCGGCAGGCTTTCGTCGCGAATCAACTTGGTGATTTCCTCGACATCGAGGTCAAGCCGCATGCCGAGATACGGCCTGTCCTCGGTAGCGCCGGTCACCTGCCCCATCACCGGCAGATCCACCGATGAAACCAGATAATGCATGGGGTCGTACACATACAGTTCGTCGCCTACCATGATCCGCTTCGACCCTTGCGCGATCACGCCAAGCGCCGGTGTCTGGATGCCGTGGCTCGGGCCGCCGCAGTGCACGATCCGGTGCAGGAACAAACCGTGCACCGCCGTTTCGCACGTGCCGGCGGTGTCTGCCGTGAAGCGGTCCAGTAACGCGACAAGATCGAGCCGGGCGTGATCGAGGCCCGGATCGAGCGGCGCAGGTGTGCCGTTGATAGCGTGGTTCGAAGGGTCGATGGCGGAATCCGCCGTCTCATTCAGGGCCATGATTCGCAGATAGTGAGTTTGCGCGGCTGCTGCCCGGGAACGGCCACAGTCTTGCAAGGATGGAGAAGGGTCGCCGTCAGTCAGGTGCCAATCGCGATCAAGCGCGCACTGCCGGCTAATGGCACCCAGCTTACTCGCGCCTGCCTGTTTTCGCCCAGAGCTTCACGCGGCCTTTGCAGAATCGGGCAAGGATCTGACAGGATCAGGCTAGCCGGGCGCTGCGGCTCAGGCAGATACTGCTTCATCGCGGCGTTGCTGAAACACCGAACGGGCGTTCGGTCGTTCCGCCGCGAAGCGGCCACCGCGGCACGTTTTCCGTCGACGGGCCAGCCGCTAGTTCAAGGATGAATTCTAAGGGACCCAGCATGCGTAACAGAAAATTCGGCAATACCGGCTTGTTCGTTTCGGAATTGTGCCTCGGTACCATGACGTTCGGCGAAGGCGGCATCTGGACCAATATTGGCGGCCTGCAACAGGCGGACGCGGACAAACTCGTCGGCCGTGCGCTGGACGCCGGCATCAACTTCATCGATGCCGCCGACGTCTACGCCGACGGCGCCTCGGAGATCATGACCGGCCAGGCGCTCAAGAACCTGAAGGTGCCTCGCGAAAACGTGGTGATCGCCAGCAAGATCCATGGCGAAACCGGCACGAAAGGCATCAACTCGCGCGGCGCGTCGCGGTATCACATTATCGACGGCGTGAAGGCGAGCCTGAAGCGCCTGCAACTCGATCACATCGATTTGTATCAGCTACATGGTTTCGATACAGCCACGCCAATCGAAGAAGCGCTGCGCGCACTCGACAACCTCGTGCAGCACGGCCATGTCCGCTACATCGGCGTGTCGAACTGGGCGGCGTGGCAGATCGCCAAGGCGCTTGGCATTTCGGAGCGGCTCGGGCTCGCACGTTTCGAGTCGCTGCAAGCGTATTACACGATTGCCGGGCGCGATCTCGAACGTGAAATCGTACCCATGCTCAAGAGTGAAAACCTCGGCCTGATGGTCTGGAGTCCGCTTGCGGGCGGTCTGCTGAGCGGCAAATACAAGCGCGACGGCAGTTCGACGGAGCAGGGCCGGCGCACGAATTTCTCGTTTCCGCCGGTGAACATGGAGCGCGCGTTTGATTGCATCGACGCCATGACGCAGATGGCCGAAGCCAAGGGCGTGACCGTGGCGCAGATCGCGCTGGCGTGGCTGCTGCACCAGAAGGTGGTGACGAGCGTGATTATCGGGGCGAAGCGGATCGGGCAACTCGACGACAACATTGCAGCGACGCAAGTGAAGCTGAACGACGACGAACTCGCCGCACTCGATGAAGTCAGCCAGCTCGCCAGTGAATACCCGGGCTGGATGTTCGCGCGTCAGGGGGAATACCGCTTGAATCAGCTGCGGGAATCGAGCGGCGGCTAGCCGGTAGTCGCAGTAGTCCCGGTAGTCCCGGTAGTCCCGGTAGTCAGCTAACCAACGGGGTCGAACGGCAAGGTCATGAGTACCGACTCATGATACTTTCCGTCTATTTTCAGCGAACGCGGCTCACGCGCGTACTCGACGAATCCAACCGAACGATACAGGCGTTGCGCCGCTTCGTTATGCGGCGCAACCGTCAGTTGCACCTCTTCCACCACCGTGCGCGCGTGGCTCAGAACGGTTTGCACGAGCGCCAGCGCCATTCCCGTCCCGCGAGCGGCCGGGCACACATACATGCCCATCAGCACGCCCTTGTGGCGCTGTTTCGCACCTTGCGGCACCATCAGACCGGCGAGGCCGGCCAGATCGCTTTCGTTGTTTAAAAAACCGCCGAATACCGCAGCATTCACGATCCGTTGCTCGAACCACGCGAGCGGCTGTTCAGCCTCGTCTTCCCACGCCGACCCGAAACCATCGGGGTGTCGGGCGAGACCTTCGAGCCTGACATCGCGATACGCACTGGCGTCGGCGGCGGTAAGACCGCGGATGGTGAATGGCATGGATGGGGACCTTAAGCAGTGAGCTGTCGCGTGAAAGCGCCAGTTTCTCACGCACGGCATAGTCACCCCAAATCGCTCCAAGCCGGATTGCCCAAGCCTCCCGCCGGGATGATCGACGTGCCGCCCGGCACCGCGACGGTCGCGCCGGAGAGATCACTCGCTTGCGGCCGATGCCAGTCCGGCCCGCCGCCCGGCACAAAAACCGGCAAATGATCCAGGACCTTTATCGCCATTTCGAATACATCCTATCCACGGTATCGCGTTGCGCGATACCGGGTCCGTGCGCAAGACTGTGTCCACAAAATCAACACGCATTCAGGAGACATTCATGCGTACACAAGTCGGCATCATAGGTGCAGGTCCCGCGGGCCTCCTGCTCTCCCATCTTCTCCATCTTCGCGGTATTGAATCGGTCGTGCTCGAGGCACGCAGCCGTGGCGAGATCGAATCCACCATCCGTGCAGGCGTTCTCGAACAAGGCACGATGGACCTGCTGAACGAAGCCGGACTTGGCGCGCGCATGCTCGCGGAAGGAGCGGTGCATCACGGTTTCGAACTTGCGTTCGAAGGGGAACGCCGACGCATCGCACTGACCGAACTCACCGGCCACTCAATCACCGTCTACGCGCAGCACGAAGTCATCAAGGACCTCGTCGCCGCACGCGTGGCGGCCGACGGTGCATTGAAATTCGGCGTGACCGACGTGTCGCTGCACGACTTCGACGACGCCCCCGGCACCACCCGGCCGCGCATCCGTTATAGGCACGAAGGGTTCGAGCATGACCTGGAGTGCGACTTCATTGTTGGCTGCGACGGCTCGCAAGGCGTTGCGCGTGGCTCGATGCCCCAGGCACTGAGGCATGACTATCAGCGTATCTACCCGTTCGGCTGGTTCGGCATCCTGGTCAACGCGCCGCCTTCAGCGCACGAACTGATTTACGCTCGCCACGATCGCGGTTTTGCGCTGATCAGCACCCGCTCGGCGAACGTGCAGCGCATGTACTTCCAGTGCGATCCGAAGGATTCGGTCGATGCCTGGTCCGACGACCGCATCTGGTCCGAACTCCACGCACGTGTGGACACGCTGGACGGCTGGCAGATTACCGAAGGGCAAATCTTCCAGAAGAACATTGTCGGCATGCGCAGCTTCGTCTCCACGCCGATGCAATCCGGCAAGCTGTTCCTCGCCGGCGACGCCGCGCACATTGTCCCGCCCACGGGAGCCAAAGGCATGAACCTCGCGGTGTCCGACGTCCGTATTCTGACCGCTGCCCTGCAAGCGTTCTACGAAGAAGGCACGAGCGACAAACTGGACCGCTACACCGAAACGGCCCTGAAGCGCGTCTGGCGCGCGGAGCACTTCTCGTGGTGGATGACCCGGATGCTGCACAAGCTTGACGACACCTCGCCGTTCGAGCAACGCCTGCAAGTGGCCGAACTCGAACACGTGACCACGTCGCGCGCCGCCGCCACGGCGCTGGCCGAAAACTACGTCGGCAGCGTCGCGGTATAAACGTTCAGGCAGCTAAGCGGCTAAACGGCCAAGCGGTGGCGGCGAGGTTCGGCGTGCGGTCAAAGCACCGCCACCACCCGGATATCGCCTTCGATAGACGGCACGACCTGCCCGCCCACGCGCCGGAAGGTAATTGACACGGTCTTGTCGCCGACCCGCAGTTCACCGATCTCCAGCCAGTCGATACCATCCGGCAACTGCGGCCGGTCGATACGCACTTCCTGACGCTCGGCGTCGATCGTGACGCCGAGACAGGCCTCGAGGATCATGAACGGCGATCCAGCGGCCCAGGCTTGCGGCAAACACGCGACCGGGTAGCCGATCGGCCGCTCGCCGCGTTGCCGCGTGAACCCGCAGAACAGCTCGGGCAGGCGCATGTCGAACGTGACGGCCGCTTCGAACAGTGCCTGCAACAAGCGCACTGCGCCGCCGCGGTCACCGTAGCGTGCGAGTCCGCGAGCGCACATGGCGCTGTCGTGCGGCCATACGGAGCCGTTGTGGTACGACATCGGATTGAAACGCGGCTGGCCTGCTGCCAGCGTGCGAACGCCCCAACCGGTGTTGAACAAGGTTGATTCAAGCTGGCGCGCGACTGCTTCACCGCGGCTGCGCTCAACCAGGTCGAACGCAAGCAAGTGTCCGGCATTCGACGCCAACACCTTGCACAGATCACCCTTGCCGTCGAGCGCGATACCGTAGAAGTCCGACTCGGGCATCCAGAACATCGTCTCCACGCGTTCGCGGATGTTTTGCGCGCGCCGCTCGAAGTCCTCCGCCTGCTCCGGTGCGTTGCGCTGCCTCGCGAAGTGGGCCATGGTGGCAAACGCTGTGGAGGCATAGGCCTGGACTTCGACCAGCGAGATCGGTCCGACCGGGAAACTGCCGTCGGCGTGAAACACGGAGTCACCACTATCTTTCCAGCCCTGGTTCGCAAGCCCCGCTTCCGTGGCGCGCTGGTAGCTCAACAAGCCAAATTCGTTCTTGTCGCAATGACGCGCGATCCACTGTGCGGCCAGTTGCAGCGCGGGCCATAATTCGTCGATGAGCGCCTTGTCGCCGGTTCGCTCGGCGTATGCGCCGGCCAGCGCGACGAACAGCGGCGTGCTGTCGACTCCGCCGTAGTACATCGCGAACGGCACTTCGCCCGTCGCAGCCATTTCGCTATTGCGGGTCTCGTGCATGATCTTGCCCACTTCAGCATCGCGGAACGCCGAGTCTTCACGTGCCTGGTGTGCCGCGAGAAACCGCAGCACGCCGCGGGCAAGCGACGGATCGAGCCACAACATCTGCATCGAAGTAATGATGGCGTCGCGGCCGAAAGCCGTGGAAAACCACGGAATGCCCGCGTACGGATACGGTCCCGTTTCAAGATCGGTAGTCAGCAATCCGAGATCGGCGAGCGAACGATCGATCCATTCGCTGAACAGCGGGTTGCTCGAGCGCACGCGGGCCACGGAGCGCCGCCGTTCGCGCATGCGCCGGTGGGCATCGACAAGCGCCTCGCGAATGGCCGGCCGCCCCGATTCCGGCGCGCATTCGGCGCCCTCCTCGGCGATCTTCTTGCTCTCCGCGCTGGCGTCGCTCAATGCGTGCGCAACGGCCGTGATCGACAAGTAGATCGACATGGCCGTTTCCGACTGGATCCGCAGCACGTAGTCCGCGCGATTGACCGAGAGCGAATGGGGTGCGGGCGAAAACTGGATGCGCGCGGTACGCTCGACCTCATCCAGCCCTGTGTAGCGCAGCACGACTTCGCCATCTTCGATGCACGGCTCGCGCATGGCCCCGCGTTTCGGACGGGTGGAACCGCGCACTTCGAACATGTCGTGGAAGTCGGCGGCAAAATTGATGGAAAGCGGCACGGTGGCCGGTTCCGTACCGTAGTTGGTCAGGACGATCGCTTCGTGCAGCACGTGCCGCGACAACACCCGGCGGCGCTCGACGTGGATTACGCCTTCCGGCGTGGTCGCCCCGCCGATGGGCGGCAGCGGCCGGTTGGTCAGGTGCGCGGTAAACACGGCGTTGTCGCTGGACACGCTGCCGGACAAGAGCGACGGCGAGCGGCCGCCGAAGGTCAGGCGCAACTGCGACAACACGCGTGTGTCGTTGACGAAAAGACCGTCGTCATTGCCGCGGATGTCGCCGTTCGCGTCGTTGACGACGAAGGTGTTGCCGGCCTTGAGCACGAACTGGCGCTCGTTCGCGTAGTTCGTATGTTCGGTTGCGATAAATGCCCCGTCCGCTACTGCGTCGGGTTTCGACGGAGGAACCTCGCGAACGCCGGCCGTCGTGCGGATTGGATCGGGCATGTCGTCATGAGCCGGACCGTGGGCAGCTTCGCGAGCGATATCACGGGCCTGTCGGTCGTTCTGCGCCTGCTCTGCTTGCTGTTGTTCCTTCGTTTCCATTACACCTTCCTGAAAGAGTTGCCTGGACACCTGGCCGATTGTACGGCCGAAGCCCGTGAATCAATTTTGCATGGGCCGGCGGCAGGCGCGCCGCGGACCCGCTATCATCGACCGTTTTTCGACCGACGCTCATCCAACCGGTTCTCTCAGCCGAATGCCTTTTCCGCACATCGACCTACTTTATTCCGCATCCGGCCTGGCCGTGGGTTTCCTCGTGGGCCTGACCGGCGTGGGCGGCGGCTCCCTGATGACGCCGCTGCTGGTGCTGCTGTTCGGTATCCACCCGGCTACCGCAGTCGGCACGGACCTGCTCTACGCGGCCGCGACCAAGGCGACCGGCACGCTGGTCCACGGCATCAAGGGTTCCGTGGACTGGCGCATCACCGGCCGGCTCGCAGCGGGGAGCATCCCGGCGGCCGCCATTACCCTGATCCTGCTCAACCGGTACGGTTTGAACACGCCTGCCGCCGCCCGCGTGATCCAGCTCGTGCTGGGCTACGCTCTGCTGGTTACCGCTGTCTCGCTCGTTTTCCGTCCGCAACTCGCACGCCTTGCCTACAAGACCGGAATGGCCCGCGAAGCCAGCGGAAAACCAGGGGCGGCGAGCCGTGAAACCCGCACCCTGGCCTGGACCGTGCTCACCGGCGCGATTTTGGGCGTGCTGGTGTCCATCACCTCGGTTGGCGCGGGCGCCATTGGCGTGACCGTGCTGTTGCTGCTCTACCCGCGTTTGCCGACCGCACGCATAGTCGGGTCGGACATTGCCCATGCTGTTCCGCTGACGCTCATTGCAGGAACCGGCCACTGGCTGCTCGGTTCCGTCAATTGGGACCTGCTGCTGTCCCTGCTCGTGGGTTCGCTGCCGGGGATCGTGCTGGGCAGCATGCTTGCCTCCCGGGCGCCGGAGGTGCTGCTGCGTAACGTGCTGGCGGTCACGCTGGTGATTGTCGGTGTGAAACTGGTGCTCAGTTGATTCCCGGGCAGTTCGAACGATAGTAGTCGCCCAGCGTGACGCTTTCCAGTCGACCAAACGGCATATGACGTCCGGGCCGACCGATTTTCCGGGCGCATAGGCCGTTCGGTCAGCTATCGGGAACCACACGTTTGCGGGCAAGATTCAGGTAGACGAAAGCGGATGAAGCACCGCACAGGCGCTCTCTGCGCTATCCGGCCGGGTAGCGTCCCGTGCTCGTGCATCGCCTTGCTAGCGGGCTCAGTTCAAGGGTTTGATTCAGGAGTTTGATTCAGGGGTTCGATTCAAAATAGTCCGCGGCAAAATTGCGTCACTTTGTTGGGTCACACTCATGAGAAACAATTTTGGTAGCCGGACGTTTCATGTGGTTTGAGGGGCTGGGGTAATCTGGAAGCCGAGGGCAGTTGCGCGGCGCCTGAGGGCATTGATGCTGCGTTGACGCTGCTGTTCTTCGTAATGCTGCTGGCCCTGGTCGACGAAGGCTTCGCCACGCGTGAGCATGAAGTACACCATGCGGGCGAGTTTATGGGCGACGGCGGTATTGGCACGGGGCTTGTCCATGCGTGAGCACAGCCGGCGGTAGAACGCGCCGAGTGCCGAGTCGTTACGCGACAGGCTCATGGCGGCCAGCTTGAGCGCCTGGCGCGCCCGGTTGGCGGAACGCCGGGTGCGGGCGCTGAGTACTTTGCCGCCACTGACCTTGGTCCCGGGGCACAGTCCCAGCCACGAACAGAAGTGCTTGACGTTGGCAAACCGGCTCAGGTCCGGGCCGATCTCCGAGAGGATCGTCATCACCGTGGTGATCGCCAGGCCATTGATGCGCGTCAGATCGACCCCCGCCCAGCGCGCCAGAGCACTGCGGGCATCAAACTGCGGGGTATTCTTGCCGCGCCGCTTGCCCGGCCCGTTCAGTTCAACCTCATGACGACCCAGTGGCGCGAGCAGTGCCTCAATCTTCGCGTCGCACTCCAGAACACGCTGTGCCAGGCTGTCGACCATCGCCAGGGCCTGCCTGAGCACGAACAGGTGCTCCTCGCGCCAGTTGCCCGTCAGCGCCCGCTCGATGTCTGCCGTGCTGGCCTTGACGCGGCCGTTGCGATGCCGGGCCAGCACTTTGGGGTCACGCTCACCGGCCACAATCGCCCGCACGATGGCCTGCCCAGTCATGCCCATCACGTCGGTAAGCACCTCGGTAAGCTGCAAGTTCATCTGCACCAGCGCCTTCTGCATGCGCAGTACCCAACTGGCCTGTTCAGTGAGCAATACCTCGCGCTGACGCACCACCGCGCGCACCACGCAAACCTCATCGCCGGGGCGCCACGCTGCGCGCAGCAGCCCTAGGCTCATCAGCTTCTGCAGCCATTGGCAATCCTGGACGTCGCTCTTGCGACCCGGCACGTATTTCATCTGCCGCGCATCGACCAGCCACACCGTCAGTCCGCGCTGCTCCAGCACTTCGTAAACCGGGATCCAGTAGACGCCGGTCGATTCCAGCGCGACCGTGTCAACCCTGCACGAGAGCAGCCAGTTGGCCATCGCGTTCAGGTCATCGGTCATCACCCCGAATTCGCGCACCGGCTCGTCATCAGCCATGCGGGGCACCGCTACCCAGTGGCTGGACCCGCCCACATCGATTCCCGCCGCGTTCGGAAATACCTCGTCGTCGCCTCTCTTGCGCATCGCCATGGCTTGCTCCAGACTCGTGAGTGAACGGCAGCGCCATGGGAATCGTCGAAATTGACTCGATCTCATGAACGGGATGCGGCTCACGCCGCTCACCACTGTCGCCGACGAATCCCGGACCATGCTATTGGG
>Ga0073928_10004968_pt1 | contig 19037 bp, 14 predicted proteins | sample PaiPotPPA55metaG_FD_76969 | JGI IMG/M metagenome (GOLD analysis project Ga0073928, IMG submission 76969) | Iron sulfur acid spring bacterial and archeal communities from Banff, Canada, to study Microbial Dark Matter (Phase II) - Paint Pots PPA... ... | reverse complement strand
CTGCTCGACACAGGGCAGACCACGATCCGGCATTCCAGCGGGATAAATCTTTCCCGGTGGTGCGGCAACTTTTTCCTGTTTGGCCTGAGTTATCATGCGCCGCCTCTCCTAAGCATCGCCTGTGCCAGCGCACTTCACGCCGTGGCTTTCGTGTGGAATCGGCCTCAAGTCGCGGCGCAAATCGCCGATGCAATATGACGATTGCGAAACGATCAGCTGGCGGGGCGGAGCCTGATGCTCTTCGTTGATTTCGTCAAATTGGGCCGTGGCTTGGGGCTGAAGTTCTTTGGAACCAGTTTGTGGTAAAGCTCGTTGGCCCGGCCCAGTTCCGTCTCCACCGTGCTCAACATGCTGATTTGGCGCAATAGTTTATCTTTGATTGGCTTACGGCTGTTCGAAGGCCGGGGCACCTGCAATTCTGCGATTCTTCCAGCCGCGTCCGTGTGCGCGGCCTCGATTTGCGCCACGCAGCGGGCCACATTTTGCGGGGTGTGCTCGAAGGATACGAAATTCGTGCCCCATCGGTTGTTGAAGTCGGCCATGACGCTCCCAAAGTCACTGGTCAACGCCTCGAATGAAACAAAAAACAAACGCTCTCGATGTTTCAGCAGCACCCGATGAAAATCGTTGTAGTACGCCAGCGTTTGCCACAAGGGTTCATTCCGATAAATCGCCCACGAAATTGCTGCGTCAACCGGCTTTCGGATCAGCACCATGCCCGGCTCGCCACGCTTCACCGATTGGACGATGTAAGTGGGAATGTGCAGGCGGCTGAGAATCGTCGTTCCCGGATTGGCCAGTAAGAAAGCCTTTACTGCGAAGGTGTTTCCTGAACGCGGATAGCCGCCTATGTAGATATCATGGCTGCGGCGCAGCACGTTTGGCCTGCCGCGCAGAATTCCAATAGGTGCGTAAATTACCGGATGCGGCCAAGCTAATTTTCGGGCCAGCCGCTTCGCTCTATGTTTCCAGAAACCGGGACTTGTTGCCATTTGTGCGCCCGCACGCCACAAAATTATGTACTCGGTTGCTGTTAAGCAACGCCTTTTCTAATCTTTCTTAATGCCCATGTCGCACGCCGCCGTCTCATGGCAACCCGGCCGGCCGAAAATAATTTCCGGCTCCCGAGGACTGCATCCTTTCGGATGCCCGTGCTCGTGGAGCCTTTCGAACGGATTTGGAATTCTGGCCTGCGTTGCCGGTTGCGCACCGAAGGGAGAAAGACCGAAGATATGACGCACGAAACTTCCAACTGGTTACAAGGAGCGAGAACAAAAGGTGTTCACGAGGGACGAATAAACACTTCGCCGCGAACTGTGCTTCAACGACGTCGGGTGGCAGCACTACCTGCACCGTTTCTCCCAGCTTCGCTGGCATGGGCGATTTATTGGCTGGGCGCGCGTTTCGTTGCCGTTCGTGATTTCCTACGGGCCTTCGAAGACGTTTCATTCAATACTTTTTCGACGCGCTCGATGTAGTTCTTCACCGGCACCCGGGCGATAACCTGGCCGATGACCTCGAGGGGAACATCCTCGATTTTCTTGAAGCGCACGCAGCTCTTGCCCATGTCGAGTTTCTTCCCCGCCGCCTGCCAGGCTTTGCGAAACCACTGTTCGATGGCCTTGTCGCCATAAACGGACATGAGATAGAGGGCCATGTGGTTCTTTTGCGAACCGAGGTTCGCGTAGAGCAATGGGACCTTCGGGTCACAATGGTAACCGGAGGGATAAATGGTGTGCGGTACCACATACCCGATCATTCCATAAGTCATGCGCTCCTCGTATCCCTTGGGAAGATGGTCGAGGATGACTTCGCGCACGGCGCTGATTGCCGACCGCCGATCCTCCGGCAGCGCCTTGATATACTCATCGACGGTCCTGGCGTTGCTCTTCATCTCGGCGTCCTTGGGTGGGAGTTCAACAGTTCATGTACTTCCAATTCCTCGGCTTCCCTTCGGCGAGCCAGGCGATGGTGGTTTCCAGCCGTTTCAGCCGCGTTTCCTCGCGTTTCGCTTCGCTGAGCCATTCGACGTACTCCCTGCGGTGGCTGGGGCTGAATTTCTCGAACGCCTCAAGAGCCTTCCGGTTCTTTTTGAGCGCTGCGGCAAGATCCGACGGAACGGCAACCTCTTTCTTCTCGCGCGAGCGCGTTCGCGTCAGTTTGACGCCTTGCTCGTTCAACCGAGCCGCCGTCTGGATAAATCCAACAAGGATCTCGTCAGGTGGCATGTCGGACAAGGACTCGACCCGCAATAGCCGATCCATTTCCTTTCTCGCTTTCTCCGGACCCGCTGGATGATTTTTGACGACCAGCGCATGTTTCCAAAATCCGATTCGGCAGTGCCTCTGAAATGCCGCCACGCCGCAGATAATGCCCTTGTTGAGAAAAGTGACGTGCTGCCATTTGATGGCTTCCTCCACGTCGGGACACGTGTCATGCACAACCTGGCGGAAATGTTGGAGAATGGGTTTGGCAAAATCAGCCGATTTGGCGATATATGCGTTCACTCGGCGGTCTTTCTTTGGCATATGGATCCTGCGTATTCCCCGCCCACTGTGGAATCTCGCTCAGTAGTTGCTCGGGGCTGACGCTGTTGCCAGCGTCGAATTCACCGATACCTTCCCTTGTTCCGGCGACAAACTCGATTTCACGAGCGATGTCCACCAGCGAAATCTCATCTGGCAATCGTCGCATCAGTTCTGTCACCAAATCTTTGGTGCTCACGAAGTACAGCCTACGGGCCAAGAGGTCAGATTTGCAAGATAATCAATGAACCTGCGCAGGTTCACACGCTGAGGACTTGCCCAACTTCCGCGTCCCTGCTCTGCTTGCCGCAAATCGATGCTGACAGATGGTAAGACGAATTTTGCACGCGGAGACGTGGAAGCCCCAGAATTACCTTTGGAATTCGCCCCCGTCCCCAAAACCGCGTCGCGAATGCCGCTCGCGGAGGAACTGCTTGGGTTCCGCGAGTTTGGACAGCCAACACGCGAGCTGAGCACCTCTTTTGTCGGCGCGAAAGGTGAACTCCAGGCCGTCCCTACCTTCGTCAACGAATTCTGGACCGCGCGACAGCGGCAGGCCAGTTCTTTGCACGAGATTTCTTATCGCGCCTGCTTTAAGCCGCAATTGCCGAGATTCTTCATCGAGCGCCTGACCCAGTTCGGGGACGTTGTCTACGACCCGTTCATGGGCCGCGGCACGACCGTTGTCGAAGCCGCACTTTTGGGCCGTGTTCCATTCGGATGTGACGTCAACCCGCTGAGCACGGTGCTGACGCGCCCCCGGCTCCGTCCGCCGTTCCTCGACGACATCGCCGAACGCCTGCGCCAAATCGATTTGTCGTCGCCCGGGGAATTGCCGGAGGATTTGCTGGTCTTCTATCATCCGGAAACGCTCCGTGAGATCTCGGCACTTAAGAAGCATCTTCAGACGCGGCGCGACGCCGGCTCGCTCGACGCGGTGGACGAATGGATTTGCCTGGTGGCACTGAACCGGCTGACCGGCCATTCCCCCGGCTTTTTCTCCGTCTATACTCTGCCGCCGAACCAAGCGGTCTCGGTGAAATCACAACTGAGGATAAACGCGAAGCGCGGCCAAGTCCCACCCCGGCGCGACGTCGCCCGCCTGATTCTCAAGAAGAGCCGTATCTTGCTGCGTGACTGCGACACCGCAACGCGGGCGGCTTTGGCCAAAGTGGCGCCGTGCTCCGTTCTGCTGACGCAATCTGCCGCAGGCACGCCGCAGCTTCCCGACGGCTCCGTCTCCCTCGTCGTGACCTCGCCGCCATTTCTCGATGTCGTCGATTACGTTACGGACAATTGGCTGCGCTGCTGGTTCCTGGGCATCGAGGCAAAATCCGTAAAGCTGACCGTGCCAAAGAAAATGGTCGAGTGGCAGGCCGCCATGACCGAAATTTTCCGGGAATTGCGCCGCGTCCTCAAGGCCGGCGGCCATGTCGCATTCGAAGTCGGCGAAATTCACGGTGGCGAAACCAAACTCGAAGAAACCGTCCTGACCTGCGGAACCGTCGCGGGCCTCCAGCCGCTGCTGGTAGTCATCAATGATCAGAAATTCACCAAAACGGCCAACTGCTGGGGCGTCGATAACATGAGCAAAGGCACCAACACCAACCGCATTGTGGTGTTCCGCAAGTCTTGATAGTTGGCGCTCATTCCCATCGATGGATGGAATCGTAGCGGAACGTCATATCGTTGGTGTCGTAACCCTTGTAAGCCCTCATGTGGCCGTCGGCAAAGAGGACGTTCTGGCTGGTGCCGTGGACTTGCCAGTTCATCGCGGGCGTGCCGTTGATGGCGCCGCCGACGCAGTTCTGCGAGTAGTCATCTTTGTCGGCATCGTCACTTCCGCTGGCAGGCAGGAGCGCGGGGTTCCAGGCCGTGTCCCCGGACAAGACCAGCGCAGCGGGATAGAGGATCTGCCGGCCGTCCACCGAGCCAATTCCGTTGTTGTCATTCACGAAGGCCGCGCGCACGCCGTTGAAATAAGTGAACTGAAACACCTTGATCGCCGGGCAATGGAAGACGTTGGTGTTCCTCACGAAAGAAACGATTTGTTGCATCCAACTGTAGTTGTGGGTCTGCGGATCGATTTGCCCCCATGGAATCGTGCCGCCGGATTCCGGATAAAGTCCGTTCGCTTCGTCGGCATACATCTTCAAGCCCAAGTCAATCTGGTGCAAATTGGAATCGCATTGCACCGCCCACGCGTGCCGCTTGGCCAGCGACAATGCCGGCAACAGCAGCGCCGCCAAAAGGGCGATGATCGCGATCACCACCAGCAATTCGATCAGCGTGAACGCCAGCTTCGATGGTCGTATCTTCACAAGCGTCTTTGTCATTCTATTTTATCCCTCGTTACATGACGGTGAACCCATGAGTAATATTCACCCGCGTATTCGTTCGCTTGCGGTGGACACAGCATTTCCCGGACCCTTCGACATCGCGTTTTCCTTTCGGCGCGGCTTGACAACATATCTGGACACGAACAACAGTTGCCGCCGTCCTTGCCATTTTTCGTTTACGCTTTAAGGTTCGCGCCGTGTTTGCGGCCTTGTTGTGCACCATTCTGTTTTCCGTGTCCGTCGTGTGCGGCCATCGTTCGGCCCGGCTCATCGGCGGGACGGAAGCCAATTTCTGGCGGCTGGTCTGCGCCACTCTCCTTTTGGGCGCCTGGGCCTACGGATTTGGCATTGGACTTGGCGGTGACGCCTTTCCCGTATTTCTCGTCAGCGGTATCGTCGGCATTGGAATCGGCGATGTGGCCCTTTTTCAAGCTTTGCCCCGGCTGGGTTCGCGCCTTTCGCTTCTTCTCATCCAATGCCTGACGGCGCCTTTCGGCGCACTCATCGAATGGAAATGGCTCGGCACGACGCTCACCACGCGCCAGGTCGTTTGCGGCCTGTTGATTCTGCTCGGCGTCGGCATCGCCTTGATGCCGGGCAGGCACCTGAAACCCACGAAACGCGATTTGATAGTGGGAATTGTTTTCAGCATGGTCTCCGCACTGGCAGGCGCGGCGGGAGCGGTGTTGAGCCGGAAAGCCTACTCCATCGCTCACGCGAACGCGCAGCCCATCGACGGCGGCAACGCGGCATTTCAGCGCATCGTGGGTGGATTGCTGGTTGGCGGCCTCTGTCTGCTCATCGTGAAGCGGCGCGAATTCCGCATCCAATCTCGTGCGCCGGATCGGCTGGTGGTCGCGGTGTCCCTCAGAAAATGGCGCGGCGTCTGGCCCTGGGTCCTTTTGAACGGCGTGGCCGGGCAGACGCTGGGCGTCAGTTGCATGCAATGGGCGCTGGAATCGACTCCCACCGGCATCGTCCTGGCGATTATCGCCGTGACGCCCATCGTCATCATCCCTCTGAGCTACGCCTTCGAGGGCGAGCGGCCCAGCCGGCACTCCTTGGGCGGGGGCGCCCTGGCCGTGGCCGGCGCCGTGGCCCTCGCTACTTCCTGATGAATCCACAATTGTTGACTCTGTTCGAAGAATATGATCGCTCGGCTCTGCCCGGCGCCAGCGTGATGGTCGCCCGTCGCGGCGAAGCCATTCTCGCGCGCGGATTTGGTCTGGCAAATCTCGAGGAGAAGATTTCATGCGGCCTCGAAACGAACTTCCGGCTCGCCTCCGTGACGAAACAATTCACCGCCATGGCCATCATGATTCTGGCCGAACGACAGAAGCTTTCCCTCGACGACCGCCTCTCCAGGTTCTTTGTCGAGTTTCCGGATTATGGCGCCGACATTACGATCCGCCACTTGTTGCAGCACACCTCCGGCTTGCTTGATTACGAAGATTTGATTCCGCCGGAGACCACGGTTCCCGTTCGTGACCGCGACGTGCTGCGGCTCTTGCAGGAGCAGAACAAGACTTATTTTGCGCCCGACTTGAGGCATCGTTACAGCAATTCCGGCTACGCGTTGCTTGCGCTGATCGTCGAAGCGCAATCCAAGCTTTCGTTCGCGCAGTTCCTGGAACAGAATATTTTCCGGCCCTTGGCCATGCATCGTACGGTTGCCTTCGAGGAAGGAATCTCTACGGTGCATAATCGCGCTTATGGCTACTCGCCGGGCGTTAATGGCTTCGAACGGACGGACCAAAGCTTGACGAGTTCCGTTCTGGGCGACGGCGGTATTTATTCCACGGTGTGCGATTTGTCGCGGTGGAACGAAGCCCTGGACGCGCGCAAACTCGTCAGTCCGGCGATGCTCGAACTGGCTTTCGCGTCCGGGCCGGCGACCGAGCACCCGGACACGGGCTATGGTTTCGGATGGTATATTGGCCGCTACCGCGGGCTCGAAGAAATCTGGCACAGTGGCAACACCATTGGGTTTACGACGCGCGTCGTGCGCTTTCCCCAGGAGCAGTTTTCGATCATATTGTTGACCAACCGCAATGAGGCTGACCTCGCCGTCCTTTCCCGGCGAATCGTCGACGCTTGTCTCTTCGGCTAAGTAGCTCTCTTCCGGCAAAAAAACTCGGCCCGAAAACGAGGCCCCTCAACGCAGTAGATTACCCCACAAGAAAGATCGAAATTCGACGAGTAACTTGATGTCTCATATGTAGACCCTAATTGGGTTGGGACCGACCGCCCCGGGAAACATGTGGGCGACCGTTTCGAGCGGACAATTGCTGGTAGGACTCGGCGCAGGTGCTGGGAATTCTGGCGATCATCCGCTAGGAGTCGTTGACGCTCATCCTGGTGGCCCTGCTCGTTCTCGGCATGGCGGTACTGTTTGCCGGGTCGATCACCGGCGGCAGAACTTTGAAGATTTTGCACCACTAAGCCCAACGGGCGCGTGGTCAAAAAAGGAGGCCTGAAAAACCACGGCGAACTCCGTCCGGCCGGACGGAGTTCGCCGTTTCTTGTTTTGATTTGATTCATCGAAATGTCGCAATTCTGCCGAGTCATTCCCCGCGGCCCTCCACCGCCGGCTTGTCCGAACGCATTTCAGTCGCTTGCGGGCCTTTTCGTTTTTGCACGGCTTGCTTCAATAGGTATTCGATCTGGCCGTTGACGCTGCGCAATTCGTCCTTCGCCCAGGCTTCCAGTTCATGCCAAAGGTCGGGCGGGATGCGCAAGAGAAACGGTTTGCGGGGCGCCATGCGCGGCTCAAGTGTAGAGTGTGCCCGTGTTCACCACCGGATGCACTTCGGCTTCGCCGCACAACACCACCATCAGATTGCTCACCATGGCCGCGCGGCGTTCGTCGTCCAATTGTACGACGTGTTTGTCGGCCAATTCCCGGAGCGCCATGTCGACCATGCTGACCGCGCCATGGACGATTTTTTGACGGGCGGCAATCACCGCCTCCGCCTGCTGCCGGCGCAGCATGGCCTGCGCGATTTCCGGCGCGTAGGCCAGGTGCGTGAGCCGCGCTTCTTCGATCAGAACGCCCGCTTTGTCCAGGCGCTCCTGCAACTCTCGTTTCAGCGCCTGCGAAACTTCGTCCACCCCGCTCAACAGCGTCGGTTCCTTTTCCTCGCCCTGGTCGTAAGCGTAGCAACTGGCCAGGTGCCGCAAGGCCGACTCGCTCTGCACCCGCACGTAATTTTCAAAGTCCTGCACATCGAAAACCGCCTGCGCCGTGTCCTGCACCCGCCACACCACGACCGACCCAATCTCGACGGGATTGCCGCGCTTGTCGTTCACCTTGAGTTTGTCGCTGTTGAAGTTGCGCGCGCGCAAAGAGATTTTGAAGCGCGGAAGCTTCCGGCCGCCGCCGCCCGAAGAAGCCTGGACGTTGGAACCGGCTTGCAGCGCAACCCTCCTTTCGGCCAGAGCGCCCATTGTGTTGGGACCGTTCGAGTAAAACGGATTCGCCCAATGGAAACCCGGGTCCCGCACCGTGCCCCTGTAGCCGCCAAACAAGACGAGGACGCGCGCTTCGTTGGGTTGCAGCGTAAAGAACCCCGGCATCATGACGATGGCGGCAATCTCCCCCAGCACGGCCAGAACTAATCCTGCCCAAATCGGGTGTCCTGCTTCCTTGACCCCCGCCGCGATCGAATAAATCAACAGAGCCAGCGATCCAAAAAGCAGGATAATGGCAACGGGCAACATGACCGCGCCACCGATGGTTTTGATGGTCTTTTCATGACTGGAATTGGGTGTTTCAGCATTCATACGGTTTGCGTTTCTTCGATTGAGTTTCTTACGTTATCAATCTGATATCATACTGAAATCTCCATGTCAAGTGGCAAATCTCAAAGAACAACTACCTTGATTCAGTTTGATTCACCTTGATTGGGCCTGATTGGCTTGATTCGACGCTGCCCAACCCGGCAAAATTTGCCGACCTGGATCCCCTCTTCTCCCAATGGTAGGGCGACGTTGCTGCGTCGCCCCAATTTTCAAAGAACTACGACACCCTGGGCCGCGAAGGAGCGCAACTCCGATAAACTCCGAACTCCGATGAATCGCGAGCAAGTGCTTTCGCGAGCAGGTCGCGCGTGGGAGGCGCAAAAAGGCCGTTTTAGGGCGGCGCGGCAGCGCCCGCCCTACCGCCGACACCCCCCTCCCCCCGACCTTCTATGGTGCAATTTGGTGCAATCAAGTGCAATTGGCCGGGCGACCCCGCCGATAATTCTTTAACCGCCGAGGCGCGATGAACGCAGAGACTGACGCCGGGTGAGGGCACCCGGCCTACATTTCAAAGAACAACCGCAACCATGGCCCCTCCTTCGCGCTTTGCACAATGGAGTGCAGGCGCGAAAGGGCGCAAAATCGCCATTTTAGGGCGACGCTGCCGCGCCGCCCCAATTTTCAAAGAGCAATGCCCCGTATTTTTGCATATACTATACGTCCTGTCGAAGGAAATATTCGAAAAAAATAACCAAGGAAAAAAGGTGGCCGCGAGAGGGCGCAACTCCGATAAACTCCGAACTCCGATGAATCGCGAGCGAGTGCTTTCGCGAGCAGGTCGCGAGCGGGAAACCGCAAAAAGGAAGTGCCGAATCTTTGCCCGCGAAACACGCGAAACATGCGAAAAAACGGGAATGAAGGCAAAAAGATGGGGGCAAAAAGATGGAAGAGAGGATTAACCGCTAATCCACGCTGATAGACGCTCATTGCCAGGGGCCAGTATCATGAGGCGGGTCCGGGTTGACCGCGAAGGAGCGCAGAGAGCGCAACTCCGATAATTCGCGAGCGGGAAGCCGCAAAAAGGAAGACGTGCCGAATCTTTGCCCGCGAACCACGCGAAACATGCGAATGAAGGCAAAAAGATGGGGGCAGAAAAATGGCGGGTGGTTTAACCCTCTCCCGCGCTCTGCGCTATGGAGGGCAGGCCGCTGATCCAGGCTGATAGACGCTCATTGCCAGGGGCCAGTATCATGAGGCGGGTCCAGGTTGACCGCGAAATTGCCTTCCCAAGGCCGCCACGAGATGGGTGCCCCGAAAGAGTCGTTCGCTTCGCGAAACGTGGTCGCGAAACACGCAAAAATGACAGAAACAGGGAGGGATGAATGGCCGCAAAAAGGCGCAAAATGCACAAAACACTCCAAAATCGGAAATTCTCAACCGCTGTGGACCGCGAAACACGCGGAATACGCGAAACGGTAGGGCCGGAGCTGCCGCTCCGCCCTAATTTTCCTGCCGGCACGTAGAGGGACCCTGCGCCCATCCGGGAACAATCCCGCTCTTTTCCTTTCTGCAAAAATTTGGGCGGCGCGGCAACGCCGCCCTACCCTGGTGGCAATACCCAGATGCGCCCGTCCAAAGTTCAAGGTCGGTTTTTGGCTTGCTTGACACTGGGAAACCTGCGAATAATCGGCGCAAGGAAACTGCCGTGCGGGAATTGTCGTCATTCTGGACCCCGAAGGCGCCTGCTCGCGATTTATCGGAGTTCGGGGCTGCGTCCAAAGTCGGGCCTCGCCGGAACGACGAAGTCGCCCGCTCGCGACCTGCTCGCGATTCATCGGAGTTTATCGGAGTTGGAGCGTCGGAGCGTGATAGCGTCAAAGGCTGGGATCCGGCAACCGCCCAAAATGAAAAAACCGGCGAGGATGATTGGCCGACAGACTCACTTCCTCCAAAAGCCTTGTCGCCGGTTATGACAGGGATTGCGCCAAATAAAAAAGGGGCTGCGAAAGCCCCTGTGCAAGAGTTGCGGTTAATGTCAGGCTCGTCTTGCGACTTACGCTCTCTAGCCGACCGATTCTTGCGAACCGCTGACCCGCAGGTTTTGATCTCGTGAAAAGGAATAACCCACACAAGAATTATGTCAACTGTGGAATACATGCTGAAACCAGTCCCGACGATGCTAGGGCCTTTCGATTGGAAAAACGATTCGTTTTACACAAAGGCACTTGTCCTGGGAATTGATATAGGCATCGAAGGAATTGGCGTCTGGCTGAGGAAGGGACGCGAACCAGTTTACACACGGACGTTTTGGTTCGATACCCCTGAGGCCGCGCCGCTAAAAGGGCGCCGTTCGCTACGAGGCGGTCGTCGCTGCCGCCAAAGCGAACAGCACAGGGAGGCGATGCTCAAGGAGTTCTGCGCGAAGTTCGATCTGCCCTGTACGGAAGTCAGGGATGAAAGGAATGCAGATGGCCCTTTCAAAGTACGCTTACGCGCAGTCCGATCAAAGTTGGCGAGCAAAGAAGCTTTGGTTGTATGCCTGCGTCATATCATCAAACACCGCGGTTACGACTATCACGAAACAGAAGGTGGATCCTTTCCGTGGGGCGATGAATTGAAGCCGGACGCGGCTATTGCATGGGCGCGAGCCGCGTATTGCTCGCCAGCGGATGCCGGTGAAATTCTCCACGATATTTCTGATTGCGGTTGGAAAGAAAAACCAATGGCCGCGTTTCAGAGGGCTTTAAACGCGGCGGTTGCTCGATACAAAGAGGGCATTGAAGCAGGATTGGACAAGCATTTTGCACAGGACAAGAACAATCTGCGCGAACCCGCACGAAAGAAGAATTTTCCGAGAAGTTTGGTTTGGGAACACACGGAAAACATCTGTCGCCAACAGGCGGATTATTTTGGCGGGCAAGACCGATTGCCAGGAGCGTTGGCCGAACTGAAGAAGATTCTGGACTATCATCGGAAAAAACCGGGAGCACTGGCCGAACGGAAGGTGAACCGTTGTCCGCTGGCCTCGCTCCTTTTCAACATCCATCCACCAAAATGCGATCCTTGCGGCGACGAACGAATCCGGCGTTTCAAACTTTTGGAGTTTCTCGCCAAACGCACTTTCGTCACCGAGGACGGCAATCGCGTTCACGCGAACGAGCCGTTGATGAAATGGCTGCTGGATGAAGTGCTCGCCGAAGACATTCGTGTCCTTGAGGCGAACAAGGTCAATGGTGCACCAAAGCAGCCGCGCCGCAAATTCGATAGCTTTCGAGCGGACTTCATCGCCAAATTCGATGAGGCAGGAAAAACCAAACTCGCCAGCAACACGGTTTCCCACAATAAGGATTTTTTCGAACATCTGACCGATTTGATTCGCCCGAAACTAACCGTGCTCGCCAAACGAGCATCGCTCTGCGGACAGAGCGCGGACGAGTTATTCAAGCGGGCGGCCAAGAATGGATTCGACGCCGAATTAATTCGCCGCAACATGAGCGAGAAACAGTTTGGGGACTTGAGCTATTATGAAGTACGGCAAGCTGCCGCGGCTGGTTTCGGCATTTATCCGCAGGTCGAGTTTCTGTTCGGCTGCCGGGTCAGAAGGGGCAAGCACAAGGACCAACAGGCCGTACCAGGCATGCTGCGGCAGATTTTTGCCCTCCCCGAAGTCGTCGAGTGCATCGGCAGCGACAAAAAGCCGGATTACGCCGTAATCGAAACCGTCGGCGACCCTCCCCGTAATGCGGAACAGGCGAGGGCAATTCAAGAGGAACAAAAGGCGCGCCGCAAGTTCAAGGACGATCTCTTCGACAAATTCGGGATCGCCGATGACAAACAGGATTCAGAAAAAAGAAAGCGCGTGCTTCTTTACGACCAGCAGGGCGGAAGTCGTGACAAGGCAATTTGTCCTTACACCGGCAAATCTCTCGGCGGCGACCCGCTGAGTCGGGATTTGGAGATCGACCACACCTTTCCTGAAAGGCGCGGTGGAATTAGCGAAATGGTCAACCTCGTTTTGACCCATCGAAAAACGAACAACGAACGAAAAAAGAATCAAACGCCGTACGAAGCCTTCGGCGGGCGCGATAATACGGGCGAATGGCGGGACCTTGTCGCTCGTGTTCAGAAAATGGGATGGAATAAGCAGAAGCGCGATCTGGTTTTGCGTGATGAGTCCACGTGCCCGGAATGGGACAACATGACCCGAATGGCGCAACTGGCTCGGCAACTCCGAGAAGAAGCTGCTCGCTGGCTCGGTATCTTGGGCAACGACGCCAAGGTGCGCGAACGCATCGGGACGCCCACAGGCTATCAGACATCGGTTTGCAGGGAGTCCTGGAGCGACAAGTTGCCTGCCGACCTTTACCCCAAGAAGAACCGATACAACATGCGCCATCACCTTTGGGATGCCGCGATCATTTCTCATATTCCGCCTGGCAAAGGCTTGCAGCACGTTCGGTGCGGTGGAATTTTCGAGCGGGCCGGGGTGGACGAGCACGGCAATATCGCGATGCGTGCGTTGCCTGGACTTGGCCCTGATTTGCTCGGTTTCGAAAAGGCGCATGAGGCGGATTGCCTGGTAATCAAACCCATGCCGCGGAAAACGAAAAAGTCGCGATTCCAGCAAACGATTTATGGTCACCCCGACGAGTGCGGCATCATGTGGGCGAGGGACCCAATTGATACCTTGGCGGGCAAGCAGGGACAAAGTCCCGAGAAGCTCAAACAACTCTTGAGGGATGCTGGCATTGATGAAAATCAGCTTCCAGACCGCCGCTTCGACGAGTGGTGGGAGCGCCGTCAGGCGCAGTTCTTCACTTACGACGAAGCCCGGTCAGCGGTCGGAGCTCTAGGTTTGGCGAAGGAACGGCAGATCTCCGATACGGATTTCGACGAGTGGTGGAATAAAGGTGCGAAGGGCGACAAAAAGAAGTTGACGGACAAGTCCCTTCGGGCGTTGCTGGCTCAAGCGCACATTCCCAAGGACTTGGTAAGCAATGAGCAATTGCAGGGAGCCCTTTTGAACCGGGGGGACCCTGGCCCGCTTACCCGCAAGGACGGGACTGAAATTCGTGGCGTGAGCGGCACGGCCAGCACCATGACTCCGATGGCCGTCATTCCCCACTGCAACGGCAAAGGCGAAACAATCGGATTCAAGCTTGCCACGGAAAGTTTCATCCGCGCCGAAATCTGGACTACGGAAAAACGACATCGAAATGGGGAAGTCATCAGAGCGGGTGACGGCAAACCGGAGTTGGCATATCATCGCCGTTTGATTCCGCATGCACGCGGCTTGAAGAACCTCTCGCTACGCATTTTGAAGCGCACGGGCAAACGGTTGACGTGGGAGCGACCGTTGACAGAGGAGGAAATTGTCGAGCTTGGCCTGAAAGATAACCCTGAAGTCAAACGGCTTCGAAAGGACTATGACAGGGCACGCGCCCAGCACGAAAAGGCGACGGCAAAATCGAAATTGGCCGAATGCGAGTTGACACTAATGCAACCTGGTTCTGCGGCAGCCAAACCAAAGCCGCCGGTCATTTCTTTGCGGAAGATTTACACCGGGTTGCCACCCCATGCAAAACGTCTCACCAACGCACACGGCGCGGACATCAGCCGTTTTGAAAAAGGTGATTTGTTGCTCGTGCCGGTTAATCGGGCAGGCGCCATCTGCGAACTCTCCGCACCAGTGTACCGCGAACGCTGGTATCGCGTTATGGCACTCAAGGCAAATGGCCAGATCGAGTTAAAACTGGCCGAGTTCAAAGAGATCAAGCGACTTTCGGAGAAAGAGTTGAAAGAAGGCAAATTTTTGACGCCCGAACAGGAATGGCTGAGCGACGCATTCCTGCAACAGCCAGGCAGTGACGAGGTTATTGGTCGCCTGCTTCAACGGACTCGCGCCGATGATCAACCACCTCATTCTGTTAAGTGAGGAGCAAAATCTTCATGTCGCGGATGGCAAACTGATTTCCGGCCACCGGAAAATTGCCCTGGAAACCCTGGGCAGCGTCCAGTGTTTCTCTGCCGCCTGCCAGTGGTCGCAAACGGCCTTGGAATTGCTCGGCACCCAATGCCCGGTCATCATGTCCCGCTGGGAGAAGCAGCAAAAAAAGTGGCGAACCATGTCCCTCACACCAAAAGCGCGTTATGTGAATCCGACGGCGCTGTGGAAGCTCTGCCGGCTCTCGCCCCAAAGGGCCACGCAAATGGCCAGCGGGCTTCTGTGGGCAAAAGTTTGCAATCAACATCAGATGCTTCATACCTTCGATCCGCGACTCGCTGACAAACCCCAACTCAGAGAGAACTCGTTCAACCGCATTTTGAGGCTCGAAGCCAGTTACGCGCGGTTTTTCTGGCCTCGTTATTTTGCGGCTCTTGCGGCCGATCTCTTCGAACGCGAGCATCGAAAGCCGACGCATCCGATCAATGCCGCGCTCAATTACGGTTATGGGTTTCTTTATCACGCCCTCGAATGGCAGTGTCTCGCCTCCGGTCTGGATCCGACAGTCGGCATCATCCACAAGTTGCGCCGCAGCCGCCCGAGTCTCGCCTGTGATTTGATCGAGCCGTTGCGTTGCGCGGTGGAGTTGACGGTGGTCCGGAATCTGGAGGATTTGAAGGAACCCAAGCGGCTGGCCGGGCATTTCGCCGAAATGCTCGAAACACAGCTTTCGTATCGCGAGGGCAAGTTCAAACTACGTTCGATCATCCGCCTGATGGTGGAATCGTTCGTCCGCGCCCTGGACGGCCAGGAAGCTTTTCAACCTTTTCTGCTCCATGCTCGTGATGCTTGCATATGATGTGCCCGAGCAGCGGCATCAGACCTTTCTGCGCAAGGAGTTCGAACGAGTAGGTGGCGCACGGGTCCAATACAGCATTTATTTGTTCAATGGCGAACCGCACGAATGCGAACGAGTTGTCCGTTACATGCAACGGGTGGCCAAAGGAATCCCTGGCGACATTCGCCTTTTTCCAATGGAGCAATCCGCTTGGGATGCCCAAATTGTGATAACCGAATGTCTGGAAAACACCCGACGGGTGGCTGAATTGAAGGAATTCGTGAAGGTGTGGTAGGCGGAACCCGTTGCCGCTAAACGGGTTCCGCACCACAGATACCAGATAGCTCCGGCGGGAGCGAGATCAAAACTAAAATCTTCGAGCAATGAATTCAACGCAGGGGATACCAGATAGCTCCGGCGGGAGCGAGATCAAAACGGAATTTGGCTGGCTTACGCAACATGGATGGTGATACCAGATAGCTCCGGCGGGAGCGAGATCAAAACCTGACCCACACGACGAACAACTTCATTCAGAAGATACCAGATAGCTCCGGCGGGAGCGAGATCAAAACTTTCGCGTTTCCCAAGTCGCGCGGAGTGTTATGATACCAGATAGCTCCGGCGGGAGCGAGATCAAAACATAATACCCCACAGAGCTGAGCCCGATCTGACGATACCAGATAGCTCCGGCGGGAGCGAGATCAAAACGGCATCACGCGTATGGACGGAGTTGAATTCCGGATACCAGATAGCTCCGGCGGGAGCGAGATCAAAACGACGTAGAAGTTGCCACCCGAATTAGTGATCGGATACCAGATAGCTCCGGCGGGAGCGAGATCAAAACGACAAGCAGCTTGCCTCCGGTTTGCCGTTCGCGATACCAGATAGCTCCGGCGGGAGCGAGATCAAAACTACTATACCGTCGCCACCGGCCAGTCTTACGCGATACCAGATAGCTCCGGCGGGAGCGAGATCAAAACACCAGCTTATCGCCAGGTATCGCGAGGCGGCCGATACCAGATAGCTCCGGCGGGAGCGAGATCAAAACGCGGCCCGGGGCGCGGTGGACGAGGCGATTCAGATACCAGATAGCTCCGGCGGGAGCGAGATCAAAACGCGGTGAACAGCGCCATCGGGAATGCCAACAAGATACCAGATAGCTCCGGCGGGAGCGAGATCAAAACTAAAACGATCTAGTGGCCTAATCGGCTGCCATGATACCAGATAGCTCCGGCGGGAGCGAGATCAAAACGGTATTTTCTTCGCTTCAGCCATTCCTTGGCCGATACCAGATAGCTCCGGCGGGAGCGAGATCAAAACGAGGACTGCTTCGCGCAGAGCAACGCCTTCAGGATACCAGATAGCTCCGGCGGGAGCGAGATCAAAACGCAAACGGCACGGTGCTTGGGACACTTGGCAAGATACCAGATAGCTCCGGCGGGAGCGAGATCAAAACTGGGCACGAGTGCGCCTTTCCCACCCCATAACGATACCAGATAGCTCCGGCGGGAGCGAGATCAAAACAGTTGGCGCGCGGTCATGTTAGCAATTCCGCCGATACCAGATAGCTCCGGCGGGAGCGAGATCAAAACGGGAACCCCGCCTTTTGTCCGGCGGAAAAAACGATACCAGATAGCTCCGGCGGGAGCGAGATCAAAACGTGCCGTCGCTGGGGCCTTCGCCGCTGGCCATGATACCAGATAGCTCCGGCGGGAGCGAGATCAAAACGTGCTTCGCGGTTGCGATTGCCTCAAGTTCGAGATACCAGATAGCTCCGGCGGGAGCGAGATCAAAACAATTTCAAAGATTCTGCAATGAGGTCCGTTAAGATACCAGATAGCTCCGGCGGGAGCGAGATCAAAACCAGCAGGTCACGGTCACTGAAACGAATCATGTGATACCAGATAGCTCCGGCGGGAGCGAGATCAAAACAATTCTAGCCGGGGATAACGGCTGCGGAAAATGATACCAGATAGCTCCGGCGGGAGCGAGATCAAAACTATTCCGGCGCGATTAGCCACAATTACACGGCGATACCAGATAGCTCCGGCGGGAGCGAGATCAAAACAAATTCGGTATCCCGGTAAGCGTAACGCAAATGATACCAGATAGCTCCGGCGGGAGCGAGATCAAAACTGCCGGTCCATTCCTGGCAGGAGAGGACTTCCGATACCAGATAGCTCCGGCGGGAGCGAGATCAAAACGCCAAAGCATCAATCGCGGAGCGGCCCAGCTCGATACCAGATAGCTCCGGCGGGAGCGAGATCAAAACGCAAAGTCGTCGGCACCCAGGACGGCATCAACGATACCAGATAGCTCCGGCGGGAGCGAGATCAAAACTCCTTTGGAACCGTCGTCACGGTCACGAATAAGATACCAGATAGCTCCGGCGGGAGCGAGATCGAAACTGGATCGAGCCGGTGGGCCGCGGCCAATTCCGGATACCAGATAGCTCCGGCGGGAGCGAGATCAAAACCAAACAGCGGGATTGGCAAGCTGCGATACGTCGATACCAGATAGCTCCGGCGGGAGCGAGATCAAAACGAACAAAAAAGGAACACCAATGCACGAAATACGATACCAGATAGCTCCGGCGGGAGCGAGATCAAAACGTCAACGGCTACGGGCCGTCCTGTTGGATGCTGATACCAGATAGCTCCGGCGGGAGCGAGATCAAAACGAGGACTGCTTCGCCGCCTCCAATACCTTCAGGATACCAGATAGCTCCGGCGGGAGCGAGATCAAAACCCGCTTACGGCCACATGGGCTACATGCTCGATGATACCAGATAGCTCCGGCGGGAGCGAGATCAAAACCGTGTGCTCGACGGCGTGCTTGTCCACGTAAGGATACCAGATAGCTCCGGCGGGAGCGAGATCAAAACTTCCCAACCAATTACTATCCGATGGCCGGAACGATACCAGATAGCTCCGGCGGGAGCGAGATCAAAACTGGACTGGTTCATCGAACACGCCATGCCCGAAGATACCAGATAGCTCCGGCGGGAGCGAGATCAAAACTGAGGGCTGATTTGGCTCGCGTATTGGAACGCGATACCAGATAGCTCCGGCGGGAGCGAGATCAAAACGGAACTCCTCCGGTAGCGTCATGGCGGCTGGGGATACCAGATAGCTCCGGCGGGAGCGAGATCAAAACCATCGAAACGACAGTCCACCTCGAACTAGCAAGATACCAGATAGCTCCGGCGGGAGCGAGATCAAAACGCGGGCAGCGTCGGCGCTGGCGTGGTTGCCGGGATACCAGATAGCTCCGGCGGGAGCGAGATCAAAACTCGACGCCCAGCAGCGCCTGCGCCACCTCGAAGATACCAGATAGCTCCGGCGGGAGCGAGATCAAAACGTGTCCGCCTCGCCGTTCTCGCCGCCGCGGCGGATACCAGATAGCTCCGGCGGGAGCGAGATCAAAACGCGGCGGCGTCCACGCCTCTGCTCACTTCGAAGATACCAGATAGCTCCGGCGGGAGCGAGATCAAAACGCCGGGAAGCCAACGTGACTGACCAGGCAGAAGATACCAGATAGCTCCGGCGGGAGCGAGATCAAAACGAAACCCGCTCCGCCTTCGAAGAATACCTGGCGATACCAGATAGCTCCGGCGGGAGCGAGATCAAAACAATGATAGAAGGGTCTGG
>Ga0073928_10004966_pt1 | contig 19046 bp, 17 predicted proteins | sample PaiPotPPA55metaG_FD_76969 | JGI IMG/M metagenome (GOLD analysis project Ga0073928, IMG submission 76969) | Iron sulfur acid spring bacterial and archeal communities from Banff, Canada, to study Microbial Dark Matter (Phase II) - Paint Pots PPA... ... | reverse complement strand
TATTCACCATCGGAGACCAGCGCGATCGAAGAGAGAACCGGGATGCCCTTCTCGGCCCAGATGGCTTCAATCCAGCGCGGCTCCGCATAACAAATTTCTCCAACGAATCCCAAATCGCAATTTGAATTTTGTTTTTTGCGTGCGCGGAACGCCATACCGTCTGCACCACATAACCCGACCGCAGCGCTTCCCGCCGCCACGATCGCCGCAACGAGACTTTTGTTGACGATCCCAGATAGCACCATGAGAGCCACATCGCGGGTCTCAGCGTCCGTGATGCGCAGCCCATCTACAAAGTCACTTTTCTTGCCGAGCGACTTGAGCGTTCGCGTGAGCGCAGCGCCGCCGCCGTGCGCCACGGCGACGTGATGACCATCCTGCGCCAACTCGACAATCGCTCGCGCGCATTTGCGCAGTCTCGATTTATCTTCGAGCGCAGCGCCTCCGATTTTGACTACGATTTTCACTGCAAGCCTTCCTGTTCATTCCATCCATACATCAAGTTCATGTTCTGCACGGCCTGCCCCGCAGCGCCCTTCAAAAGGTTGTCGATGCACGAGACCAGCACCAGGCGGCGGCCGTTGTCATCAAGGCAGAAGCCAAGGTCGCAATAGTTGGTGTGCAGAGAAAACTGGATTTGCGGGAGCTTAGGCGTAGCGAAAACTCTTACCCAGTGCCGGCCTGCATAAAAGCTTCCAAAGCAGCTTTCGATCTCCACCGGTTTCATTTCACGGCTCAAATGTACATAGATGGTGGAAAGAATCCCGCGTGGTATCGGAAGCAGGTGTGGTGTAAAAATGAATTCGCACGAAGCCAACTTCAGTTGCTCAAGCATCTCCCCGACATGGCGATGGCCAAATACCGAATATGCAGAAAAATTGTCGGCAACACAAACGAAATGAGTGCGCGAATTCGGTTCCTTTCCTGCACCGGACACGCCAGACTTAGAATCAGAAATGATTCCACGCTCCCGATCGACCAAGCCAGCACTTAGCAACGGCGCTAAAGCCAAAATCACCGAAGTCGCGTAACATCCGGGATTAGCTACTAGAGATGCATTTGCTATGCGATCGGCGCACAACTCCGGCAGTCCGTAGACCGCTTTCTCGGTTAGTTCAGCCGCGGTCGCCGAATCGGCGTCCGTGAAACCGTATACGGCTCGATTCTGATTCTCCTTGAGACGCCATGCACCGCTCAAATCGATTACACGAAAACCTTGGCTGACAGCTTCCGGCACGATGGAGCGCGACGCCTCGTGCGGCGTAGCCAGAAAAAGCAACTCAACCCCCTGTTGCTTAAGCGACGGCCAGGAGAGCGGCTTAAGCGGATAACCTCCATTACCTGAGAACGCCGGAAAGGTATCAGCCAGGTTACCGTTCGACGTGTCGCTGTCGCTTGGGCGCCGGAGCAGCACGGGCTTCTCTGCGCGAGGATGACGCAGCAAAAGCCGGGTAAGCTCCGCGCCGGAATATCCGGTCGCGCCTAACACCGCGGTCTTGAGTTTCGCAGGCATCAGGCAAGCATCTCCTCAATGCGGCCGGCCAACTTCTTCGCATCTTCCTTGTCCGGACAAACAATCAGAATCGTGTCATCTCCCGCGATCGTACCCACAGCTTCAGGCCACTCTTCGTCGTCCAGCGCAGCGGCCACAGGTTGAGCACTGCCAACGCTGGTCTTGATCACAAGCAAGTTCTGCGCCGGACGCACTTCGAGCACGAATTCCCGCACCAATCGCGACACCGGAGGCAAAGCCGGCGACGACGAACCATTACCGTCAGACAGCGCATAGCCGTCTGCAGTCTTGGCTAAACGCAGATCCCGTATATCCCGCGATAGCGTTGCCTGGCCGACTTTAAGCCCGCGTTTGCGCAGCGCTCGCTGCAGTTCTTCCTGGCTGGCAACTGGGCCATGCTTCAGTAAGTCGAGAATCCCTCGCTGTCGTAAAGATTTATTCATGATGAATACTTATGCATTACGATGCATAAGTATTCATTCATACTAAATGCTTCAGCGCTGGTGTCAAGGGGAAAACCTGATTTGATTTTGAGTCTGGATTACCGACCACTTATTTATCAGGGAAAATGGGTCCTGAGGGGAGCTGAGCAATGCTGCCAGCGACGCAGCGAATCGCTAATCAAATTTCAAAGCTATTGACCACCCGGCGTTTCTCGTTGCCGTATCGCTTTTTCAGTTTCAATCGCTTGCTTGCGAATGTGGTCCGGGATGTCCGGCAACTCCCGCTCATAGGGCAAGACGGCGGCTATGTCACTGGGTTGGCCGATAAGGTAAAGCGCGCGCAACGCTTCCCACGCCTGCTCCGTGCTCGGATCGATTTCTGCGATTCGCGCGCCTGCCGCCACTGTTTGTCCGGTTGATGCAGACAGCGCCCGCAGACGGCCGCTGATGGGCGAGCGAATTTCTGTGATCTGCGAACCATCCTGGAATGTGGCAACGATTCCACCTTGGCGAATCGCGGTGCCAACTGAGCTGGTGTCGATCAATTTGCCCGCATGCGGCGCAGTTATCGTGGCTGACTGCAAAAGTTGGAGGATCTCCGGTCGGCCGGTTGCGTCTCCAAAGCGGACTAGCGATAGAGCCGCATTACCGCGGACCATGAGCGAACGATCGGCAAGCATTTTCAGCAGAGACTGATGAAACCCGCTGCCAGATGTGTCTTGTCCCATAACCCAGGCGTCGGTGTTGCGTACTTCTTCCACGGGATATGAAGCCAGCTGAACGACCTGCGGATACCATTGCGTGACGCTTGGATCGTGCCGAGTCATACGCTCGCCGATTTGCACTAGCGCGTGCTGAATGTGCCGAGGATGCTTTTGGTCCTGCAAATACTCCGCCAACTGCTGGTTCGATAGCTGACGTCCAAACCAGGTGTTCCACCAGAACAGGAACGGCATTAACACGATCAGCCATCCAGTCACGAAGAACAGCAGCCGGTTGCGAGTGGACATGCGAGGCTTGGACGGCTTGCTCACATTCGGAGAACCTTGGGAGATGGCGTCGGGCGAAAAGGTCATGTTTTATTCAACGACGTCCGCGTCGAGCACGCGGTCCTGCTCCAGATAGTGAGAGACTGCGTATTGCGCCAGAAGTGGCGTCTGTAGCCGGATTTCAGCGCCTATCCATTCGCCTTTCTGATGCGCCGCGTTGAGCGGGTGATTGCACCGTCCGCCGCTGCCAAATTGAGGACCAAAATCTGCGCTCTGGATCTGGTCGAACTGCTTGAGTTCACGCCAGGCCTGGTCGCCCACCGTGCCGGAAACGTCGATCTTTAATCTAACAACGGACATACGAAAACCGTTTTCACCAGAGAGTCGCAGAGAACAATTATGCAAAAAAACTTCTCTGTGATTCTGTGCCTCTGTGGTAAAGCTTTTTCATGCGGCTGGCCTCGTAGTTCGTCGGTTCACCCTGAAAAAGCACAAGGCAAAGAGAAAAATAGCAAACAGCGCCAAGGCGGCGATGGAAGCAGGCAAGGGCAATACGGTCGGGCTCTCCGGATAAAGTAGATTGCGCAGCGCCTCAACGCCATAGGTCAGTGGATTCAGCCGCATCAGCAACCGCAACCAGCCCGACGCTCCCGATAGCGGAAACAGAGCCCCTGAAAGCAGCCACAGTGGAATCAGAAAAAGATTAATGATGGCATGGAAAGCCTGCGTGGAATCCATCGGCCACGCAATGGCGAATCCCAGAGAGGTCAGCGCAAAGGAAACTAAAAAAACTACAAATACCACAAGCAAGAAGTCGATGAAGCCCAAGTGCACGCCGACAAATGGAGCGAACGCCAAAAAGATGAGCCCTTGAATAGCAGCCAGGGTTGTGCCGCCCAATACTTTGCCGAGAACGATTGCCGCGCGAGGCACGGGCGCGACCATGACCGACAACAGGAACCCTTCCTTGCGATCCTCGATCAACGACATCATGGCAAAAATCGATGTGAACAACACGATCATGATGAGTGCGCCGGGATAAAAGTAGTCCAGATAGTGTTGCTGTCCACGCGCGTTGCCGGATCGAAAGGAAGTCCCGAAGCCCGAACCAATAACCAGCCAGAACAGCAGCGGCGAGGCAATGACGCCAACCACGCGCGAACGCTGACGATAGAAACGTACAATCTCCCGCCACCACAGCGTGAAGGCTGGGAGCAAAACTCCACTTGAAACTGGGGTTACTTGCACCGGTAAAGCTCTGGTTTGTGTGACCACATCAACTCGTTTTCTGCGCCGATGGCGCTGCGGATTTCTTGAACTTTCCGCGAACTTCCAGATATGCGTTCAAGAATAGAATGCCCGACAGAGTCAGGAGAATCAGGCTCATGAAAAGACCGTCGACTGTAGTTACGCTGGCGTTCAGGACGATCCACGCCACTCCTAACAGTGGGACGATTCCGAGTATCAAGGAAAGCACCAACATCATAATTTCGCGACTCCTTTGTAGCGCGGGCATCCCCTCGGCTGCGCTCGGGGGCAGGCACTGCCGGCTGTCGCGAGAGCATCCTGCCCTCGCTGTGCGGGCGAGACGCCCGCACGACAGCCGCCGCGGACGGCGGCGCTAACTCGATTCTTCGCCGCCTTCCGTCCAGAAGCGGTGCCCTGTGCGGTGAATGAAGACATCTTCCAGCGTTGGCTTGCTCACGGAAATTGCTTCAATCTCACCGGGAAAAGCCTCAACCACATCTGTGATAAAACGATGCCCGTTCTCCCGTTCAATGCGGACCTGTCCATTAAGCACTTGCGTGTCGAGATGGAAGCGAGCGTGAATTCGTTCCGCTAGCGAATCGGGTGACTTCGCGTCTAACAGAATCACGTCTCCGCCAATTTCGTGCTTAAGGTCATCAGGGGTTCCCAGCGCCACCACCTTCCCTTCATTCAAAATGGCAAGACGATCGCACCGCTCAGCCTCTTCCATAAGATGTGTCGTGACAATCACTGTCACTCGTTCTTCATCGCGCAGGATCGCAAGATATTGCCAAAGATCACGCCGGGCGCCGGGATCTAGTCCGGTCGTCGGTTCATCAAGCAAGAGTACCGATGGATGATGAAGTAATCCCTTCGCCAATTCGAGCCGTCGCTGCATTCCTCCGGAAAAAGTTTCAGCCTTTTCGTTGGCGCGATCGGCTAAGCCCACACGCCTCAGCATTTCAGTAATGCGTGACTTCAGCGACGCTCCATGCAAACCATACAAATGTCCTTGATGCCAAAGGTTCTCAGCTGCGGTCAACTTCACGTCGATGCTTTGCGCCTGGAAAACTACGCCAATCTGCCGCCGCAAATCGTTCGGATTACGCGCGACATCGAAACCCATGATCGTAGCGCGCCCGCCGACCGGAATCATCAGCGTAGAGAGGATGCGGAATAGCGTAGTCTTGCCGCTTCCATTCGGCCCCAGCAGTCCGAAAAGTTCGGCGTGACGAACATCAAACGATACGCCGTTCAGGGCAGCGCGGTCGCCGTAACGATGCACGATATCCTGGACCGAAATAACGGAGGGTGCGACAGGGATCTCAGCGTCAGAGCCGGCTAAAGCGAATGGTGTTTTAGAGGCCACAGCCTATTCTACGATGAGAAGCTGTCTCGCGGTCACGTAGCGACCGGTTTTCGTGTTCGGGTTGGAACTGACTCTTCAAAGGACACAGGAACGTGCCGCCACACTTGAATGGCGAGAACAACCGCGGTCGCGAGCAGCAGGGCTCCGACGGCGACGTGAGCGACTGTCGAAATCACCATAGGGGTTTGAGGCTGGACGGCATCGCGGCCCCAAGCCACGCGAGTTAGAAAAGCGCTAAAACCAAGGCAAAGCTGCGCAATCATTAGCGACACCAGAATAATTGCCGGACGGCGGACCGCCTCAATTTTCGAAAATTGCGACAACGCCCGAATCGCGGTCCAGGTCAGCACAAAGGCCACCACTGCTGCGTTGACAACGTGGGGCCACCAACTCATACCATGGTGGCGGAACATGGCGCCCAATATCAATTGAACGTAAAGCACGAAGATTGAAAGCAAGGTGAGGGTGACGAGACTGGGGCGGCGACCGTCGAATTCAATTTGCGGAACTTCTTCCACCCAGCGGCGGCCGGTGAAGATCGCGATAGCGACCGCTATGCAGAAGAAGGTTTGTCCCACCGCTGCGTGGGCTGAGGAAACCCATGGCGGCTGAAATAAAAGAACAGTCAGCCCTCCGAGGATCGCTTGTGTGATAACCGTGCCTAGAGCGGCGAGGCCGAGCCACTTCATCCAGCGACGACGATCCGCGAACCAGGTCCACACTGCAATTGAAATTGTGAGGATTACGATGGATCCCGCAATCGCCCGATGAGTCCACTCGAACTTTATGCCACCGCTCAATCGTGGAACGCTAAAAGATCCGAAAGATGTAGGCCAATCTGGGATGGAAAGCCCGGCGTCATTGCTGGTAACGAGCGCACCCGCAATGATCAAAATAAAAGTCGCGCACGCAGTGAAGACCGCGAAGCTATGGTGCGCGCGATTATACGGTGTGGCAAGGGATTTCAGTTGTGCCTCCAAACTTGGTAGCGCCGGCATTTTGTCGGCAGTCTCGAGGGGCGTCTCGCCCCTTGGTGCCGCCAAGAGGGCGGCGCGACAGCCAGGACGGGCGAGACGCCCGTCCTCCATTTGATAAATGCTACTGCGCCTTGAACGTTTGGTCTACCGTCTTGCTGTCCTTGGCTGCTAATGTGACTTTTTGCGTTTGCTCGCCTAACTTCTCCTGCACGAATGCGATGGTGTAGTCACCCGGCGGCAGGCCTTTGATTTCGTACTTACCGTTGGCGCCCGTGACCGCATAGAACGGGTTCTTGGCTACGTTGATGTACATCCTCATCCATGGATGCTGATTGCACTTCACGGGCAACATAATTTCTTCGCGGGCAAAGCTCTTTTCGAGCGGCGCGGCCGCCGGCGGTTGAGACTCGTTCCACTCGCGATTGGCTTGCGGCGTGGGGTGAATGTTGTGCGTGGTCTGATCGTCGTTCTTGATCTCAATATTCTGACCCGTCATCACGCCCAATACGTGAGGATGATATTGGCAGCCCTTCTGATCGATGGTGACGGCATCTTTGGGAACGTCGAAAGTACGGTCGCCTAGACCATCCTTTACATACACGAAAACATTCGCGACTTTGCCGCCGTCGACGACGATAGTCTCAGCGGTGTTGGTGCCCTTGCATGCGGCATCCTGGCTCATATCGATCTTGGATGGCTTGGGAGCGGTGCCGTCGAACTTCACGGTGCCGCTAACCGAAGCTACCGTGCTGGGATCGATGGGAGTAGCTGCTGGCGCAGGCTGTGCCGCGGAAGAAGGCGCGGAAGATTGAGATTCATTGGTGTTCTCTTTCTTGCTGCAGCCTACGAGGAGCCATAGGCCGAGAAGACAGAGCAAGCCAAACATTGCTACATTTTTCTTATTCATTATTTCGCCCTTTCGTGAACTGTTAATGCGTTTTTCGAAACTCAAAATCCAGAATGCGCGGACCGGGTGCTCTCGCGACAGCAGCCCTTACAAAACCTAATATTCTACTGCGAACCTCCGCCGCCTGCTCGTTGTGAGGGTGCGTTTGCTTGTTTAGACCTCGCCGGACGTTGACTCGAAGCCTGGTTTCGTCCCATCGACGCCGCAACATGCTTTTGTTCTTCCGGCGTAAGTTGGAAAATATAATCCACCAACAATGTGGATTGGTCTTTTTCATACCCTTGGAAAGATGGCGGTGTCGGCCCGGCAAAGACCCAGTGATTATTTTCCCGACGGAAAAGCCCTGATGGCATCGATGTGCCAGGGCTGATAGCTTGTGGATCAAGCACCCAGCGCTCCGCCCAATCCGGTTTCAGGCGTTCTTTGGCGAGCAGGAAATTTGGCGCGGTCGCAATCTTGTCGTGCGCCGGGTCGCCCGTAGCATGGCACTTAAGGCAAGGCGCCGCCGTGCTCGAAAATAGACTGCGCGCCATGTCAGATTCCTTTGCCGTCAACACGGGAACTTGCTCCGGAATATACGGCATCGGTTGCTGTGACAGAGCCTGGAAGAATCGCACCAGCTTGCGCAGTTCGTTGTCTGAGAAAGAGAACGTGGGCATGCGCACTTTCAGGTACGGACGTACGCCATTTCGATTCGTATCTGTGTCGCTTAGCGCAGGATTCGACAGGAACCGCCGCAGCCATTCGGGATCGACGCGTGCGCCTTCGGTCAAAAGCTTTGGCGGCAACTGCTCCTGATTCTCGCGATACTGGGGCAGACCCATGAGAATGGTCTTCTGGCCCGGTATGAACTGATGGCATCCCATGCAGTTGTATTTCTTGACCACCCACCAGCCTTCCTGGATGTCGTGGCGCGCGTCGCCCGGTCGGTACTGATAATCCGAGGGCAGGGAACTCTCTTCGCTGCCCAGCAGGAAAGTAGTAAGCGCGCGAATCTGCTCCGAAGTCAGGTGCACATTGGGCATGCGCAGAGCTTCGGTTTCCGACTTGATTTTGCCCTGGTCGTAAATATTGGGCTCGGCAAGCTTGTGTTCAAAGAATCCTTTGTGGTCGTACCAGGAATCTTTTGCTGGGCCCTCAGGCAGCCGAGCCAAATCTTCCGGATTCGTAATCGGCTCGGCATGCTTGCCGCCGCGCTGCGCGACTTCGGTGAAGAGAGCGAAATCGAGACGCTCGATGGGCTTGCTGCCTTCGAAAGTTAATTCGGTGCCGATGCGGCCCTCGTCCTCCATGCCGGAAATTTCATGGCAACCCGCGCAACCGTAATGACGAATCCATCTCTTGCCTTCATCTTTTAACGCGGGATCATCCATGAAAGAGGCATCCGCGTAGGACGATGGTTCCTGTTTTTTCTGCGTCATCAGATAAGACGCGATGTCCTGGGCATCTTCCGGAGCCAGACGCAGGCTCGGCATTACGGTCATGTTCTGGACTTGCAGTTCATGACCATCATTCGGGCATTGGCTGTGCTGCAGGTCGAACTGGTAAGGCAATCCCTTTTTCGCGTAATCTTCTGGGCCAATATCCTTCTTTTCGTATGGGCAATAGGGACGCGTACGTTGACGGGCATTGTGAATCCACCGCACCAGGTAATCGTAGTTAGCTTTTTCGCCCTCGCGCGTCAGATTCGCGGCGAAGGTCCCCCCCACCATCTGATCGCCCTCGCCCATGGAATGGCAAGCCATGCAGCCGCGGGTTTCAAAGAGCTCTTTGCCGTGCTCCGCGTTTCCGGTTTTTTGCGCTGGCAGCGAATCGGTGAATGCCGACTGCCACAAATAAGCCGAAATCGCCTGAATCTGATGATCGGTCAGGCGGAAGTTCGGCATCTTCGTAGTGGGACGGAAGTCTGTTGGTTTTTTCAACCACACCGGAATCCAATTTTTGTTCAGCTTGAGCCGCACGTCTTTCAAATTCGGCCCAACTTTTTTCATGTCCTGCATCAGGCTGTGCGACTGAAAATCGAGCTGCTGAATATGGCCTTCAGCCTTGCTGTTAGCCACTTTGAGGGCGATGGCATTGTCGTTCAGCCGGTTGGCTTCTTCGTTGCTCTGGGCGGCGTCGGCCTGCTTCATCAAATCGGCAGCCTGCTTGAGATTGTCTTTTTCTTGCTGCTCGAGTTGCTTAATTTGTTGGCTGACCGAGTTCAGATCTTCGGGTTCTTTGTCGTATCCCTCATAGCGATGGCAACCCATACAGCCTTTTTGCCGAAACAGATCCTTGCCTTCGCTGATCGTCCACCCCACGTCGCCGCTAAGTAACACCATGTCCGCTGAGTGGCAGGTCTGACATCCGGCTTCAGCATTTTGTTTGGGGAAGAGCGGCCACAGCCAGTGCTCGTAATTTCCGTGTGCCTTCTCGATGCTGGTGGTGGCGCGACCATTACCTTGGTGGCAAGGTGAGCAGCCGAACTTATCGGGATCGTGAGTCTTCAAGAGGCCAGGTTCCGGATGGCTAACGAAGGCTTGCGCATATTCGTCGGGCTTCTTTTCGCCCTTCGCTTCCATCACAGCAGGCGTGAGTTTTAGCGGCTCCCGAATTCCCATGTGGCAGGACTCGCAGCGGTCGACGATATTCGCTTCCGCCACATTGATCTGCACGATCTTCGGATCCCACTCTTTTGTTTTTTTCTGCAGACCTTCAATCTGAGCCGGCGTCAAATCCACCATGTGCTCTGAAATATAGGCGGACATGGCAGTGCTCGCCGCAGTCACTGGCTTGAGCACGTCACCCAATTCAGCGTTTAATTTCGTGCGCTCATCTTTGAGTTCGTTGTATTTTTCCTCGAGCTGCCGGAAGTCGTATTTCTCTTTGTGGCCATCGGGGAATTCAACTGTCCAGAGCTTCTTTTTGTAATCCTCCAGATCCTTCCTTTTGCTCTGCTTCCCGGATGCGCTGGTTTCAGTTTCGATCTGATAGGTCAGCGCATTCGCGTAAGCACGCTTGTCGGTAAAAACATTCTGCACGGCAAGGATTTGCGCGCTGAGGTCGGTAATTTTTTTCTGAAGCTCGTCGCGGTGAGGCCTGGCAGCCGCTTCAGCCTGCTTGTAGGCTTGTTCCAGTTGCTGGTAGTCAGGATTGTTCTCTAGACTCTTTACCGATTTATCGGATGCCGGTTCCGTCTTGTCGAGCACTGCCGTGTAGCGCCTTTTAAATTCGTCCTGGAAAGCTTTCCACGGACGCTGTCCGTAAGCCTCATCCCACAGCGCCCAGAACAGCGTCGCCATGAGCAGCACCATCGAGACGACGTAATACAGCGCGTACGACTTTGTTACTACAGGATCTTGCTCGGGGATTGGTTGTTCGGGCACCAAAATCCTCCATCAATCAGACAGCTGTTATCACAAAAACAACTTGTTATCACAAAAACAACTTGTCATCCCGAGCGAAGCGAGGGATCTTGGTTTTCCCCGGCTCACGCAAAGCACCCAGATTCCTCGCTTCGCTCGGAATGACAACTCTTCTTTCACACGTTGAACCACGGCGTTATCCATACATACTTGATGTTGAACGCAAGCCGCAACAGCATCTTCAACGGCAGCGCCAGCATTGTGAGCCAGAAAAACATCATGATGGAATACTGCAGCAGGCTCATGCGCTGATAATCTTTCGGGTTGTACCGCCGGAATAGCGCGTGCACCAGAAATCCGCCGGCCAGATAAAAGCCTCCGACTACGATTGCGCCAAAGACTGCTTTGCCCAAGTTCGAAGTGATCCCGAACAGATCAGGCAGGTCGCGGTTCACCTCATAAATAAGACGATTGTGATCCCAGGTTTGACCCGGCCAGAACCATTGCCAGCCAGGCCCGCGAATGAACGTACCAATAATGATCATCGCAACCCAGAGAATCACAAAGCCAAACAGGAATGTTCCGATGGCAAACTTGCGCTGCTTCCATGTGTAGTAGCCGCTGCCAAGTGGATTTGTGTCGATATACGGAATCACCATGAGGCCGATGATGATCAGCGTTGGCATTACGACGCCGGCGATCCACGGATCGAAGTACACCAGCATCTCCTGCAGGCCGAGAAAATACCAGGGCGCCTTGGCGGGATTCATGGTGAGGTTGGGATTCGAAGGTTCTTCAAGCGGCGCGCTCAGAGTGATGGACCAGATCATCAAAATAATGGTGACGATAATCGCGGCGAGGAATTCTATGCGGAGGAGAAAGGGCCAGACGTGAATTTCTTTTTGCCAGCCGGGACGGAATGGCCACGTCTTGCGATGATGAGTTTTCGCCATCGCAGGATTGGTTTCCAGTTCACCGATTAGTTCATCGTTGGCCTTGGCCTGTTTCCACGCCAGATAAATGTAGAAGATCAATAGCGGAATCAAACCGACGATGGGCACGTTGTCGGGCGCGGAGCAGATTTCCCAGAGTTGTCGCCAATCCATAAAGTCTCCTGAACCGCTTTGTAGCGCCGCCGTCCCGGCTGTCGTGAGGCGGTCTCGACAACTGCTAGGGCGAGACGCCCTCGCGACAGCCGACAAGATGCCGGCGCTACAACCCGGAGCTTCGCTCCGCTGGACAGCCGAGGACGGCTGTCCCCATGTGATCCTAGCCGCGCCGCGGCTTGTCCGCTTCCGCTGTTAGCATTACTGGTGCTGGGCCGGAAATGCCTCCGTCTTTTCTTACTCGCCAGAAATGGACAATCATCAGTACTGAAGCCACGATCGGAATGCCGATGCAGTGCCAGATGTACGATCGAAGTAAGGCATTCGCGTCCACAATCGAGCCGCCCAGCAATCCGAAGCGAACATCGTTATATGGCGTCATTCCAAGCATTTTGCCGAATGGGCCTTCGTGGCCCAGCAGCGGCGTGGCGCGTGCCATGTTTGTTCCCACCGTCACTGCCCAGAATCCGAGTTGATCATCTGGAAGCAAATATCCGGTGAACGACAGCAGCAGCGTGAACACTAATAAGAGGACGCCGATGTTCCAGTTGAACTCGCGCGGCTTTTTATATGAGCCGGTCAGAAAAACCCGGAACATGTGCAGCCAGACCGCGATCACCATTAAATGAGCCGCCCAGCGATGCATGTTGCGCAGGAGTTTGCCAAAGGGAACGTCGTGCTCGAGATACAGGACGTCGCGGAACGCCTGCACCTTGCTGGGATGGTAATAGAACATCAGCAGTACGCCGGTGAAAGTCAGCACGATAAATAAATAAAACGTGATTCCGCCCATGCCCCAGGTATAGCTGTAGCGCACCGCATCGCGATTGATCTTCGCCGGGTGCAGATGCAGAAATACGTTTGACAGCACGCCCAAGGCCCGGTTGCGCGGTGTGTCGTCGTGCTTGTGGCGGAAGATCGACGTGTACACCTGAGTCTTGGTCGGATCTTTCAGACCTTCGATCTGTTCTTTGGCCTTCGCCGGCATGTCGGTTTTGAGCGACTGGACATCTTCTTTGACGCCAGCTTTCACTCGCTCCAGCAGGCCCACGCGTTTGCCATTTTTGCCGTTTCCATTTTCTTCAGGCATTAGTTCCTCTTGTCATACTTCTCAGTGCTGCAACTTCGCGGGCGAGGGCGCCCGCGCCACACAATCTGCTACCCGCGCAGGAAGGCTCCAGGATCATTGAACTGGCTCGGCTGACCCTTGGGCCACTGGTAAAGCTTGGAGACATCCACCAGAATCTGACCGTCGGGCGCGATGTCCACATGAGCCCGATCCATGGGCCGAGGCGCTGGTCCTTCAAAGTTCACTCCTTCACTGTCGTATCCGCTGCCGTGGCAGGGACATTTAAATTTGTTTTCGCTCGGCTTCCAGTCAGGAGTGCAACCTAGATGCGTGCAGCGCGCATAGATCACGAAGATGCGGTCGGGCGTGCGGTCAATCCAGATCCGGTATTTCTGCTGAAACTTTGTATCCACTCCCAGACCGTATTCTTCGGGATATCCGATTTTGAAGCTGGTCGCGGGCTCGAATAAAGTACGCGGCAGAAAGAAACGGAAGAAAGCCAGGAACCACGCGACGAGAAAAGCCGCCACAGCACTCCATACCAGTCGACGGCGTTGCTGATTGACTTCACTATTTTCCGGACCGACTGATGCCACGCCACCAGCAGCAGCGGCTCTGGAAGTTCCAACAGCGGGTGTGCCGACGTAACTTGTGGATTCGCCACTGCGCGCCACGGAGGCAGCAGCCGAAGCGGGAGCAGCCTTTGCAGCCGCAGGGCGAGGAGCAGCAGGGACTGCCGCCACTGCTGCGGGAGCAGGCACCGCTGGAGCGGCCGCTGCTTGCTCGCCGAGCAATGCCGCAATCTCCGCCTCGTTGAGTGCCGGCAAGCCTTTGCGGCCGCGTCGCGCTTGCTCGGCCGCGACGGTCGATTTACTCCACTTCCGTCCTTCGGCAACCCATTTTGCGACTTCCGCGCTGATCGGACCGGACGCGACTGCGGGCTGCGAGGCCGCCGCTACTGGCGCCGGCGACGCTGCAGGAGCTTCTGCGACCGGTTCTCCTAACAGCGCCGCAATTTCAACATCATTGAGCGCGGGAAAACCTTTTCGTCCACGCCGTGCCTGCTCCGCGGCGATAGTCGACTTGCTCCACTTCCGACCTTCTGCAACCCACTTGGCAACGTCTTCGCTAAGTCCGGCGGTCGGCGCGGGTGCTGAAGTTGTGGTCACGGGGGCCGCTGGAGGTGCAGCGGCCACTGGAGCAGCCGGACTTGCGGCGACGGGCGTAGCTCCGCCATTCCCACTTTCCCAAGCCATCGGCTGGCCAGCTTTCAGCGCTTCAATATCGGCATCGCTGAGCAGAGGTAAACCCTTACGCTGGCGGTAAGCCTGTTCCATCGCGATGACCGAATTATTGAGCGCCTTCCGCGGCCACGGCGGCAGATGCCCCAGAACGCCAGCTTTGGCGGACTCGTCTGTCATCCGTCCTCACCCCTTTTTCTGCTTCACGCTGGATTGTAAATCTTGCGTTTCAGTCTGCGGCTGCAGCCAGCGACTGCGGCCCGCGTTCTTTTTCCAAATCAACATCGACCGCATCGCGTACCAACTCGGCCAACGCAGCGATGAATCTTGGCGAATTATTTAATCCTGACATCATTTCGAACCGCTTGATCCCGAGCTTGGCGGCTTCCGCGCGAGCTTCATGGTCGATCTCTCCCAGCGTCTCCACATGGTCGGAGACAAATGAAATGGGCACAACGCAAACTTCGCGATCTTTCTCGGCTGCGAGTTCGCGTAACGCCGTGTGCAGGGAGGGCTGCAGCCACTTGCTGGCGCCCACTTTGCTCTGATAACAGAGCCGATGCTGATTACGCCATCCTCCGCGGTGCATTAGGAGATCGACTGTCTCTTCGATCTGGCGCTGATATGGATCGCCTTTTTCTATCACCGCCACCGGAACACTGTGCGCGCTGAAGACAATCTCCGGACGTTCCGGGCGTTCGAATCTTGCCAGAGCTTCGTCCACTTTCTCCACCAATGCTTGCAAGTAAAGTTCGTGACGATAGAAGGGATCAACACAGTGAACTGGAGCATCGCCGCTAAACACTCGGCGCCACTCGTTAAGGCTACTGCCAGTCGTGGTGCCCGAATACTGCGGATAAAGAGGAAGCAGCACAATCTCGTCGCACTGTGCCGAGCGCAGGTGTTCAACTGCTTCGGCGGTGAATGGATGCCAATAGCGCATAGCCACAAAACAACGCGCATCCAGTCCGCTGCGCTGCAGTTTCAGCTGCAACGCCCGAGCCTGCTGCTCGGTAAATCGACGTATCGGAGATCCTCCACCGATAGTCGCGTAATGATGCTGAACTTTTCTGGCGCGGGTGCTGGAAATCAGCTTGGCGAGCGGCCTTCGGCCAATGCGGGCAAATGGGAAGTCAATGATATCGGGATCGCAAAACAGATTAAAAAGAAATGGCTCGATTGCTTCCAGCGTGTCAGGTCCGCCAAGCTGGAAGAGCACCACACCTATACGCCGTGTTGGGTAAGCCATTCCCCCGGGTTCCTTGGTGAAGGAGGATGTTACTGAATTGTGGAAGGGTTAGTCAACGCCGAACCCACGATCTTTATCGATTTTTTATCGCGAAGGACGATGCACTTCGATCTTGTCGCCGATTTCGATGCTCATCAAGTCTTCACCCACTTCCAGCGGTCCCGCATAAGTCTTTCGGGTGTGTGGAATCACATCCGGAACATCGGGTGGAACAATATGGGAGTAGACCGCGAGCTTCGGCTTCACTCGAGTAAAAACAATCCCAGCCTGATCCGGAGTCGTATGGTGCTCGATAATTTTCTTCCTTTGGTCCTGCGTGTCAGTACTGACCGTTTCTCCGAACGCTTCAGGATCAATCACTTCGTGAATCAGAACGTCAGTTCCCTGAGCGAACTTAATCAGGTTTTCCGAAGGACGAGTATCGCCTGACAACGTTACTGAGTGCCCGCCATAATCAACGCGGTAGCCGAACGCCGGTTTGATTTCGCCGTGATCAACCAGAAACGCCGTAACCTTGACGCCCGCGCGGTTGTACACAACGCCCTCTTCGATGTCGTCCGCAATTACCTCCACGCCCGCACCCGGCAGCTTTGTGTCGACGTCCCGCCTGATATGGATATCAAAAGCGTAGGCCTCCCGCAGATGGTCCATCATCGCCTTGCTACCCTCCGGACCCCATACTGGAAGTGGAGTGCTCCGGCCCATCACCCAGCCGGTCAGCCACAAGTCAGGAATTCCGACGGTGTGGTCCGAGTGTAGATGCGTGAGGAAAAGAGCGGTGATTTCGGAAAAGGGAATGTTGAGTTGGTAGAGGCGCTGGGCCGCGCCCCGTCCGCAATCGAAGATCAGCTTTTCCTTTCCCGCTTCTACCAGAATACTTGGCCCGAAGCGAGACAGAACTGGGCGTGGGTTGCCAGTGCCCAAGAGCGTGACCTTGAAGTCCTGCGCACGGGTAGTGGAAATGAGGGCGGCGACTAACAGTGCGGCCAGGATGAACTTTGGCCAGGGAAACGAGCGGTAGCGGCGCATAGGAGTCAAGGCCCCGTTGTCGCTTGGGAAGATTCCGCAGTAATGTTGGAGGTGTTCATCGCCTCAATGACGAAGTCAGCGAACTCAGACGTGCCAGCTTTGCCGCCCACATCGCGCGTCAACTTTTCCCGGGTCCGATAAACTCTTTCCAACGCATTGCGAATTTTGAGCGCGGCATCATGCTCGCCAATATGGCGGAGCATGAGCAGGGAAGAGCGCAGGATCGCAGTCGGATTCGCTAGGTTCTTGCCAGCAATGTCCGGAGCTGAACCGTGGACTGCCTCGAAAATCGCGAATTGATCGCCAAGATTCGCGCTGGGAACAAATCCCAATCCGCCGACAAACGCGGCGCATAGATCAGAAATAATGTCGCCGTAAAGATTTTCCATTACCAGCATGTCGTATTGATACGGATTCATCACCAGCTGCATGCAGGTGTTGTCGACAATGTGCTCGCCATAGATGATCTCGGGATAATCCTTGGCCACCGCGCGGGAGCAGCGCAGAAAAAGGCCATCCGAGAGCTTCATGATGTTGGCTTTGTGGATGGCGTGGATCTTCTTGCGCTTGTTTTTACGAGCGTACTCGAAGGCGAAGCGCGCAATGCGCGTGGAAGCTTTCTCGGTAATAATTTTCAGACTCTCAACCACGCCGGGCACGACTTCGTGTTCAAGGCCGGAATACAGGCTCTCCGTATTCTCGCGCACAATAATGAGATCAACGTCAGGATAGCGCGTGGGAATGTGCGGAAGATTGCGAATGGGACGGAAGTTTGCATAGAGCTCGAACTTTTGCCGCAGCGCGACGTTGATGCTGGAAAAGCCCCCGCCGATCGGGGTCGTCACCGGCCCTTTCAGGCCAACGTGGGTGCGCTCGATCGATTCCGTCAGCTCCTTGGGAATGTATTCATGATATTTTTCAAACGCTTCAGCCCCGGCCATAAAAGTTTCCCATTCGAACTTAACGCCGGTGGCTTCGAGGATGCGAACTGCGGCCTGCGTCACTTCAGGGCCGATGCCGTCGCCGGGGATGAGGGTTATTTTATGTGCCATGTCTTATAAGAACATCTATCGGCCCAAGCGAACCAAACTGTAGAGACGTTGCTCAACATCTCTCGCGGCTCACTAACCCCGGCCGTTGTCATCCCGAGCAACGCGAGGGATCTAGGTTTTTCTTTGCCCACGCGAGAACCCAGATTCCTCGCTTCGCTCGGAATGACAGCAATATGCGGAATGAAAAATTACGGAATCAAAATAACCGCGCATTAGCTCTTAGCCGCAGGTTTGCCGCGAACTTCCGGTTCCTTGGTTTTGAGCAAATCTTTCAACTCAGTCATGAATTCCTGCACATCTTTAAAATCCAGATAAACCGAGGCGAAGCGAACATATGCCACTTTGTCGTACCGCCGCAGACGATTCATGATCAGCTCACCGAGTTCGCTGGTTTTACGCTCGCGCTCCGCCGATTCGATTACGAAACCTTCCGCCTCGTTCACGATCTGCTCTAACTTGCCAATAGGAACCGGACGCTTTTCGCACGCCCGCAGCAATCCATTCAGCACCTTCTGGCGGTCGAACTTTTCTCGCCGTCCATCTTTTTTAACCACCATGTAAGGAATTTCATCGATGCGCTCATAGGTGGTGAAGCGCTTGCCACACTTCAGGCACTCGCGGCGGCGGCGAATGGAATCCGCTTCCTTACTCTCGCGCGAATCCACCACTTTGTCATTTGCGAACCCGCAGAAAGGACACTTCATGGCTTGGGAACGGTGACTGCTAGATTGTAGCAGGGCCGCTTATAGCAGGACTGATCGAGCATCAGACTGGAGGCGACGGCGAAAGTTCCGCGCGTGCCTCTTCCTCCTCACTCTCTTCTGAGAGTTTCCGTAGTGACAGCCGTTCTCGATGTGCCAGGAGCAAGCCCGCCGGGACGACGGACACGAACGTGGCCAGCCACAGCAGAATTCCGCAACTGGCCGCCAGTTCATGCGATGCCTGGAAAATATGCTGCAAAGCCGAGATCGTTGCCAACTGTGATCCTCCGCCCACGCCAGGCAACTGGATCAACGAGCCCAACATACTGGAACCCATCAGCAACAAAACTTTGGACAAGGTCATGAGTGCAAGCGCTGCCCCGTAGGCATGAGTGACTTGGAGATAGGCAAGCGCGATTACCCACCATAGAAGAATCGACACGGCCGACAATTGCAGGAAGGCGAGTGGGCTGTGAATCGTATCCAGTCCGCCATGAAATTCTCGCACTCTTTGCGCCACTCGATGCCCAAAATTCTTGGCCAGATGAGAGAATCGCACTTCAATCCACTTGGCGACGCCGTCTCCGAATTTCGCCACCAGAACCGCCGCCAGCGCCAATCCTCCTACCAATGCGATAAGTAAAAATCCTCCCACTCGAAGCCGCGGATAAATGTCCGGGTTGGGCAAAAACCGCAGATCCGTCGGAAGGAATATGGCGAGGACGATTAAGACAGTGAATCCTCCGATATCAAATATGCGCTCGACCGCCCAGGCCGCCAACTGCGAAGAAAAACTCAGGTTGGTT
>Ga0073928_10004965_pt1 | contig 19046 bp, 23 predicted proteins | sample PaiPotPPA55metaG_FD_76969 | JGI IMG/M metagenome (GOLD analysis project Ga0073928, IMG submission 76969) | Iron sulfur acid spring bacterial and archeal communities from Banff, Canada, to study Microbial Dark Matter (Phase II) - Paint Pots PPA... ... | reverse complement strand
GGGGTGAAGCCTCTGACCTAGCCTCCGACCGGGAGTTCTGCTGTCCGTCCGTGGGGAGATTTCGTGTCCGTCTATGGGGAGGTCAGCTGTCCGCCCTTGGGGAGATCCTCGTGACCGTTGACAGATTTCGAATACGAAAATGGTCGGGGGCCCGGAATTTGAACCCGGGGCCTCACGGTCCCGAACCGTGTCGATGCCGTGTCCTCGAGTGTCCTCGCGACTTCTCTGGGGGCCGCCTGAACTCAAGTGGCGCGGCTTTGGTGTCCTTCACTGACCTCTCGGAACCGTCCGGTTCCGGGAATGCGTGATCCAGCTGTGATCCAGCGAAAAGGCCATGATCAGACGTGATTTGTACACCCCATAGGGCGGTCAGACTTGAGCCGAACCCAAATCCGACTCCGATCTCGGCGTCGGCGCCACTAGCAGATCGTGACTCGCTGCGCGTCCTACCGCTCGCAGGACAGTTTCAACGGGGTGCCAAGTCGACCTCGCTCGTCGTGAGCTGACGAACCTCAATCCCGGCGCCGCGTTCCAGGAGCGGCCACCCGCCCGCCAGCGCGACCGCGGACTCCATGTTGTCCGCATTCACGACCGTGTAAGCGTTTGGTAGCGTATCGCTCCCGCAGTCTCCAAGCTTGCGCGTCTCAACAGTCCCGTCACTACGGCTGACGATAGTGTTGGCGATTTGGCCGAACCAAGCCTTGGCGGCGGCCGCAGTGTCGGGGGCACCCTTGAAATTTGCGGGAAAACGGTGAGTAATGATGTAATCGGGCATGCCTTTTACTCCTCTGTGTGCTCGGCTTCAAAGCCGGCGATTTTCCTGACGCCATTCCTGCCTAACATTGGGACGGCCGCTACGAATCGAATAGTCCTTGACTTCGGCAATTTGCAGGCTGCAACCGAATTGCGGCAGCTCCGGTGGGTCGGCCCCCAGCTCGCACGACACGTGAGCCTTGGGCCGATCACAAGTCCGACTCCGATCTCGGCGGCGCCATCACCAGCGCCTGAACGTACGCCTCGAACTGAGAGCACCGTCCTTCCCTGAAGCTCCAGGCGTGGATTCCCCGCCAGATCTTGACGCCTTGTCTGCGCCCTTGCTCTCGCGCGTCAGGACGAGACCTAGATGCTCGTTCGCCACGATTTCGATGGCGTCCACCCTCATGCCTTCGCTATAGATCGCCAGGATCCGTTCGACTTCCGCGACGAAATGGTCGCTTCCCGCGGTCTGCACCTCGGTCCGATCCAGGCCGTAGACATCGTGTAGGAGCCGACCAAGTGCCGTCACCGGTCTGGCGCGGACGCCTCCTCCTCGATGGGCTGCTGCTCCAGACGATCGGCGCTCCCGACAAAGGTCATCGCCCCGGTCTCCGCGAGCCGGTGAAAATGCTCGCCCTACTCAACTCGATGTGGACTGCGCGCAGCCGGTCCTCATCGCCTGGCTGAGCCACGAGCGTTACGCCCACCCCGGAGATCACGAGCATTTCCCGGAGCCGGCCAGCTTGTCGTGTCTGAGTTCGCTGTTACGCAGTGCGAATGTCAGTAGAAGCGCAGCGGTACCGGTCGCGATAGTGATCCAGAACGTAGCCGCAATCGCATCGGTGAACGCCGCGTTGGCTCCTGCGACGATCTGAGGAAGCAGGTGGCGCTCAGCTGCTGGCAGTACTCGTTGCAGCAGCCCGGAGCCGTTGCCAACGCTCTGCAGAGCGACCGAGTACTGCGACAAGGCGCTGGTCAGCGCCGGTGGCACGCCGGCACTGGCGAGTGAGGGTCCGAGCCGGCTCTGGAAGGTGGTCGCGAAGAGCGTGCCGGTGATCGCAAGGCCGACCACTATCCCCAACTGGCGCACGACCGTCAGGGTCCCGGTGGCAACGCCGATACGGTGCGGAGGCACCAGGCTCTGGACCACGACGGTGAACCCCGCGACGCCTGGACCGACGCCCACGCCAAGCATCAGCATCCACGGCCAGAGGGCCCAATCGGGCGTGGAGACTGTGAGTCCAGTCATGAGATAGCCGCCCACCAAGAGGATCACGGCGCTCCCCGAAAACAGCCATTTGTAGAGCCCTGTCCGCGAGATCAGAACACCGCATCCCGCGCTGCTGCCCATCATGCCGACAAACAGCGGCCAGATGTAGTAGCCCGATGCCGTGGCGCTGATGCCCCGGACGGTTTGGTAGAACCGCGGCATGAAGAGCGCTGCGCTGACCACGGAGATGCCGAATACCAATGAGGCGGCCATGCTGAGCGAGTAGTCACGGTTCCGGAAGAGGTCGAGCGGGATGATGGGATGCTTGGCACGCGCCTCTACGAGGATGAACAGGAGCAGAAGGACAGCGCTTGCGGCGATCGGCCCGGCCACCCCGGGCGAGTCCCATCCATAAGGCAGGCCGGTGGACGCATCGACCTCACCCTTCTGGGTCAGGCCGATGAGCAAAGGGACGGCCGCGGCGACGAAGAGGATGATGCCGAAGTAGTCGAGGTCGCGGGCGCGAGCGGCCTCGAGTCGACGGTTTGGCAGGAGGCGGGCTAGCGCGACGAGCGCCGCCGCTCCGACCGGGATGTTGACGTAGAAGATCCAGTGCCAGCTGATATGTTCGGTGAACCACCCACCGATGAAGGGGCCGAGCAGGAAGCTCAGGCCAAAGGTGGCGCCGAACAGGCCCTGATACTTGCCACGTTCACGAGCATCGAAAAGGTCGCCAACGGTCGCCAACGCCACTGGGAAGATGCCGCCGGCGCCCAACCCCTGCAGAGCACGGAAGGCGATCAGCTGGTTCATGGTCTGCGACAGCCCCAACAGCCAGGATCCAGCCAGAAAGAGGCAGACTCCGATCAACAGAGCGTCATGAAGAATCAGGTGCGGAATCCGGTCGTCCATTTCGAGTCCTGGGGCGCGATCCGAGCGCGCTGCGCAAGTTCTACTCGGAGGCGTTCGGCTGGGAGCTGGGACCGGCCGACGATGGGCCGCGGCAGTACAGCATGGTTCACATGAAGCGGGGCAGCGGAGGCATCGACGGCGGTATCGGCAAGGCCCCACAGGGACCAGGCCACGTCACCTTCTACATCGGAGTCGATGACGCCGAAGGGGCGTTGAAGCAGGTCGAGCAGCTCGGTGGCAAGACCATCCAGCCGCCAGTCCAGGTCCCGGGCGGGGTTACGTTTGCGCTGTTCGCGGACCCAGAGGGTCACGTGGTCGGACTCGTCAAGGAGTGACCTTGCGGGGGGAATCTCGGATTCCCCCCAATCTCTTCCGGCCTGACCAACTCGAACTGGGACGAAACGTCCGAGAACGCGACAGTCGATTCGCAGGCGCAGCCCTGCGACGAGAAGGCACAACACCACAATCAGCTGGTGAGTCCCGGAATCAGCCGCGGCGGCGCCACGCTTCCATACTCCTGAACCAGGCGAGCGGCTTCGAGCTACCCGACGATTCCAACAGTGAGTTGGAGTTATCCCTCTCTGGCGACCGCGACCGAATAACACCTGGGTAGGTAAACCACCACATATATAGAAGACGCGTGGGGCAGGGGTCGCCCGGAACAATGTTGCAACTTGTTGCAATACAGTCCACGGTGCCCGTACACTGGCCTCGTGGTTGAGTACGAGCGTAAGCGGGTCAAACTGGGTAAGACTGGGGGATCTCCATCAATCGTCCTGCCCAAGGCTTGGGTTGACGGCATGGTTGGCGGATCGGAGGTTGACCTGGTGCGTACAGAACACCGGATTGTGATCGAAGCGCCTCGACACGCTCCGGAGCCAGACTTCGAGAACGAGCCTTTGTTTGGCGCCTTCCTAAACCTGCTGTTGCGGGAGACGATCACTCAGTCTCCACTGGCCAAGGAGACCAATGAATTGCTCGCTCGCTCCGCCAAGCTGACCGCCGGTGTCAAGCTGAGCAACGACTGAGTTCGCGAGTCGAGCAGCCGTTTGTCGCAAACGGCTGGAAGATCGTTTTCGGTGCCCACTTTGAAAGGCGGTACCGCGGTCTCGTCGACAAGGTCGACAAGCTCCAAGCTTCGCTGTCTCGGAAGGATTATGAGCAGCACCCCGAGGTCAAGCTGCTGGCGGCCACCCATCGGCTTGTAACAAGTCTCATTCCCGCCGACCCCAATGCCCGGGATTTCCGGCTGGAGGACGACCTGGGCAAATTCAGGCGAGTGAAAAAGCACGGTTTGCCGGAGCGTTATCGGCTCTTCTATACGTTCTCATCGGTTGACCGAGTGATCATCCCGCTGTACCTGAACGATGCCCATACCTTGCGAAAGAGAGGCGCAGCCTCTGATCCCTACGAGACCTTCAAACGCATGGTCCGCCGCGGTGAGGTCGGCTCCGACTTCGAGGCCAATTGGAAAGCATGGGTGTCCGCCAACAGAGAACTGGCGATCAATCCCGATCGTGTCAATAACCCCGAGAACCCGCGAGGCCGGCGACAAAGGGCGTGAGAACTGGCCCTGGCAAACGAGCGCGCCGACCCAGGCGCTAACCAGCGACAAGCCACACTCCCCTGGGATTCGCTGGTTCCGCTGGGTGTCTCACTGATATAGCCCTGGGTAGTAGAGCGCTGAAATCCGGTGGCTGCGTGACTCAGCCCGTCAAGGCTCCGAACGACGGCATGGCCGCCACTGGCGGTTGTTGAACTAGGGGAGGGCGTTGCTGACCTCCGCCAGAGCGCTCGGCCACGGACAGGCAGGTCAACAGTCGAAGACCGACCAGCAGATCTCGTTTCGCAACCGCTGATCGTCCAGGACCAGTTCGCGAATCACATCCGGGAGCTGTTCGCGCTGCCAACGGCACTCGAGCCTGCCGGCGCTCTCACCCTCGCGTCCGGGGGCCGCCGCACGCACGGCCTTGATCGCGTACGCCGCAGCACCAAGCTCGTGTGCGGCGACATGCGCCACCACTGCCGCCTGGCCAGCAGCATATGCGGCGTGCCGAGCGGCTCCGCTAAACTCTCTTGCCGCAGCCATCGCATGGCCGCCCGCCGCCCGGGACTGAGACATCCTGATCTCGCCGCATGCCCATGCCCGAATCTGCTCGATCGCCTCGCGGGGCCGCGCGTCCGAGGGCTGCAGCAACTCGAAAAGGTGCAGAACATGCTCCGCGCACGCGGCAGCCCAGAGGGCCAGGAGCCGATGGTCGGAGTCGGTAAGCGTCCCCCCACGGCGGATGGTGATGAAGCGGGAGTCGCGATCTTTCGGGAGGATCACTTCCTTTTCCTGCCTCGAGAGCTGAATAATCGAAGTTCAGCGAACGAAGGTGCGCTTGGCGCTCATTCGAGCCACTCCGTCACCATCGTCGGGCTGGAGTGAATACAAACGAGGCTTGATGGCCGGGTCCGTCATTGGTGAACTTATGCGGCACGCCAGGAGGGGCGATGACGATGTCGCCCGGGCCGGCCTGGTGGCGCTCCTCACCCACTTGGAAGGTGAGCTTTCCTTCCTGGACGACCCAGGTTTCGTCGTATGGGTGGCGGTGCAGCCGGGGTCCCTGGCCTGGCTGACTATGATCGAGGATCAACGAGATCGTCGCCCCGTAGTCGGCGCCCTTGAGATTTCCGGTCCCGAGGGTGCTGGCGTTGATGATTGGCATGGTTCATCCCCCTTTGAGTGGCGGTCTTGGGCTTTGGTCAAAGTGTGGCTTCGCTTGCGTGTTCTGTTGGAACCGTCAAGCTCGGTATACATCGGACGCCAACGCTGCCCTTGCGACGTCAGCGTTTTCTCGGCGAGTTCCGTTGACCTCCCGGCGGGTCAGCTCCGTAGCGCCCGAGGCCGGCCGCTAGCAGGTCAAAGACCTGCTCCGCAATCCTTTTGCGCTCCCTGGGCGGCTTCTGCGCCGCGGTCGCGGCGATGCGGATCGCGGCTGTAATCGCCGCCGCAACGACCTGCGGCTGGGGATCGTCGAGACTAGCCCCTACATCTTCTGCAATCGCTTCGGCAAGCAGATCTTCCCATCGATTCCAGCGCTCTCGTAGCCGGCTCGTGATCGACGGGTGGCGGAGGAGATCCGATAGTCCAGGCCCCCTGGCAGCATGTTCCGCCATCGTCGGTTCGCGGTCTTGCAACAGGACTGGCCGGATCGCTCTCAGTATCGGTTGCCGTCGATCACGTTCATGGATTGCCCGCACGATGCGTTCCAGACGTTCGTCGCCCCTCCCGAGGAAAACGTCCTCCTTGGTTTCGAAGTACCCGAAGAAGGTGCGCGGCGCTACTTCAGCCTCTCGCGCGATCTCGGCGACGGTGACGCCCTCGAATCCCTTCTCTCGATAGATGCGCATAGCCGCATCGATCAGCGCTTGGCGGGTGCGACGCTTTTTGGTCTCTCGGAGCCCGAGAGCGGGCTGACTCACCATCAAAGTGTCTCTCACTGCTTAGGGCTCCGCAGGGCGCGGCTCTGTTAGTCTGCACTCATGCAAGTATGCATTAGCGCAACTATATGAGAGATCGAGGAGTAGAGACCAATGCTCGCCTGACCGGATATGTCGCTGTCGTGCTGGCACTCCCGCTCGGCTTCACTTCGATTCAGCCAGTCCTACTAAAGCTCGGCAGCGTCGGCTATCGCTTCGCCTGCAACTACGCCGGCGGCAACTGAGCCGGGAGCAACCACCACGCTCGAGTCCATCGCGCGCTTTGACATCCGATTCCGCTGGCTGATCGTCGCGATCTGGATCCTCGGCGCCCTCGCCGCGCCTCGATTGCTGCCGAACCTGGCCAGCCTGACTCAGTCGAACAACGCACAGTTCTTGCCGTCAAGCGCGCCGAGTCAACAAGCAGCCGCCCTCGCAGCTCCTTTCCAGACGACCAACAGTGGCGCCACCGCCGTGATTGTTGCGTCGCGATCCGACGCGACGCTCTCGGCGACAGATGATGCGACCATCGCACAAGTCGAGCAGGTCGTCAGCGGCCTGCCTGGAGTTGTCACCGTGCTCGACCAGGGCGTCTCATCGGACGGGCAGGCTCACAGAGCCCTGGTGGTGACCAATTCGAACGGCGGCAACACAGGCAACCCCTCCCTGGTCAACGCGATCAGGGCTGCTTTTGTAGCCGCTCAGCCGCCGCCAGGCCTCAGCTTTCATCTGACTGGGCCGCTGGCGCAGGCCACGGATGCGGCCGCCTCTGCGTCCCAAACCGGCACCAACATTCGTGTCTTCATCGTCCTGTTCGTGATCGTCCTGCTCTTCGTCGTTTACCGCTCGGTGCTAGCTCCGCTCGTCACGCTGCTGCCCGCCGTTTTGTCCCTTGTGCTTGCCGGGCCGTTGATAGCAGTGGCGGGTCAGAGCGGACTGCCGGTGTCTGTCGCCACCCAGACGCTTTTGCCGGTGCTGCTGCTCGGAGCCGGCACGGACTATGGGTTGTTTCTGGTCTATCGAGTCCGCGAAGAGATGCGCCGCGGTTCGACACCAAGAGACGCGCTGGTCATCGCAATGGGGAGGGTTGGACTGTCGATCGCGTATTCGGCCGTGACGGTGATGGCCGCGCTGGCCTGCCTCCTCCTGGCCTCCTTCTCGCTCTATCGCGGGCTTGGCCCGTCGCTGGCCCTTGGCGTGGCGGTGATACTTGCCGCGGCGCTGACCTTGCTTCCCGCGCTGCTGGCAATCTTCGGGAGCGTGTTGTTCTGGCCTTCACACCCGACGGTCGGGCAGCAGACCACCGGCGCCTGGGGACGGGTGGCCACACGGGTTGTGCGCCGGCCGCTCTTGGTGTTGATGGCGGGAGTGATCCTCTTCGGGACGCTGGCCGCGGGCCTGTTCGGTTTCGCTACCGGCGGATTCTTAAGCGGGCCAGCCCCCGCTGGCACCGACTCCGCCGCCGGGACCGCTGCGATCGCCGCGCACTTCCCCATCGCTAACAGCAATCCCGAAACACTCCTGCTTCGCTTCACCAGACCGATCTGGGAGCACCCGGAAAGCCTCTCCCTGGCGGAAACGCAACTGGGCGGCGCATCGGACCTGCGTTCTGTGTCTGGACCGCTCAACCCCAACGGCACGAGCCTTTCGGCGGACCAGTTGGCAAACCTACACGCACAGCTGGGCCCGGCGGCCGCGTTACCGGCGACGCCGACTGCCTCCACATCGGTGCCGCCGAACGAGTATCAGGCCTACCGCGCGACCGCCCAGTTCATCAGCGCCGACGGACGGACCGTCCAGTTCTACGCCCTCGCCGCGGCAGGTCCGGCCGGCAGCCAAGCGGCGATCCGCGCCGTCCCCGCGATGCGATCGACTCTGAACGCTGTTGCCCACAGCATTGGGGCTCAAGATGATGGCGTGGTCGGGCTGGACTCGGTCGCTTATGACATCAACGATTACTCGACCACCGACCTCCTCGCAATTGCGCCGATCGTCATGATCGCCCTCGCCATCCTTCTGGCGGTGCTGCTGCGGAGCCTGATCGCTCCGATCTACCTCATCGCCACGGTCGGCCTTTCCTACGTCGCGGCTCTCGGTGCAGCCAGTTTCCTGTTTCTGCATGTGGGAAGCGACTCCGGAATCAACTTCGTCATTCCCATCCTTCTCTTCATCTTTGCGATGGCGTTGGGCGAGGACTACAACATCCTGTTGATGACTCGCGTGCGTGAGGAGGCGCACGTACATCCCCTACACGAAGCGCTAGCTCGCGCGGTCGGACACACTGGCGGAACGATCACGTCCGCCGGTCTGATCCTTGCCGGCACTTTCACAGTCCTGGCCATTGCCGGAAATTCGGACCAGTCCCGCCAGCTCGGATTTACTGTCGCCTTCGCAATTCTCCTGGACACCTTTTTCGTCCGCACGCTCCTTGTGCCCTCGATCGCGGTGCTCCTCGGCCGCTGGAACTGGTGGCCCTCGAAGCTGTCCGCTCGTGCTGACCGGCTATTAGAAACTTGAGCCTGGGGCCCCACTGTCCTGACCAGTGCGTCTCTGACTCAGGTCTCCCCCGGCCTGGAGCGATAGTCGAAGTCGAACTGGCGATCGTCCGGCGAGTTCATCTGGTTCGATTGGTGGACCAAGCCATAATCGATCAGCGGAAGTGACCAAGTTTGGCGTCGTCTTCCTGGTCGTGCTGCTGGGATCCGCGGTAGCAGCTGCCGCCGTGCCGGCTCGAGGCAGGTCTCTCCCCCACCTCGACCGCGGCGTGATCGCCAACGAGCGGCTGACCGCCCTGGCGGGCGCGCTCCTGTTCCCCTTGCTGGCCGCGGTCGCGGTAACCACCCTGTCGATCCGCGGATTCCTACCCGAGCACTACATCGTGGGCCTGCTGCTGGTGCCTCCGGTGGTGCTCAAGCTGGCCGCCACCGGCTACCGGTTCGCTCGCTACTACACGCGCAGCGTCGCTTACCGGCTCGCCGGGCCGCCACCGGCACTCATGCGTTTGTTAGTAGCACCGGTCCTGGTTGCATCCACTCTCGCCGTATTCGCAACCGGCATCGAGCTTTGGCTCTTCGGACTCCGCTACGGCTCTGGCTGGATGACGGCGCACACGTTAAGCGCCGTGGTCTTCATGCTGGCGGCGGGCGCACATGTGCTCTGGCATATGCGCCGCAGCGCTCAGGTGACCGCCGAGGAGATCGTGCCTGTGCAGACCAGGGTCGCGGCTGTCCTCACGAGACGTTCGCTTCTCGTGGCCAGTCTGGTGCTCGGCGCCGTATTAGCTGTCAGTTCATTGTTCTATGCGACTCCGTTCCCGCCGGCCGCCGCGGGCGGTTAGCCGCGGTGTCGAATTCGTTGACTGAGCGGGGATTGGTCGACGTTTCAGCAGAACTTCGGCAGTTAGTCGAAACGCTGTCCCGGGCATGGGATGCTCCCGGCAGACTGACCAGCAAGAGGGCCGAGATCCAGAGTCTGCTTGACCTGTACCGCGACATCGTGGTCATCCTCGACCCCACAAGTGAAGGGATGCCAGCTATGGCATTCTTGGACGAGTACATGAAGCGGCCGCCGCAGCGGTCGGATGCCTCCGACTCGGTCGCGGCTCAGTCGTTCATCGCGCGGCTCGCCGTCGACGTGAAATCTCTCTACCACTGGACCTATGCGATAGAGGACTTCTTGGCTCACAGCTCCGTCGCGGAGCACCTGGATCTCAGCGAGCTCGAGCTCAGCGCACCTCACCCTCCTGTCCGAACTTTCCGAGCAGACGGTCCGGGAAAAGTTGGTCTGACCCTGCGATCAAGGCGCCTCTCTTTCATCCTTCCTGATCGGAGGCGCCAAGGACTGGCGCCGTGATCCTGCGGACACGGTGGGGCTCAGCGATTGCATCGATCTCGAGGATCCGGCCGTCAGCCACGATGAAGCCCATCACCGCGAAGGGATGGCCACCAACCATGATCACCGCGCCGGCAGCTCCGTTGACCAGCACCGGGATCACGCGGGCGCCCGCGAGCGCCCCACCCATGATCGCGCTCCTGGCCACCTCTGACGCGCCGCGGATGACCACTGAGCGATCGGGGTGTTTGGCGCCAAAGTCGGCTCGCAGCACGATCTCCGGATCGAGCAGCGCGAGCAAGGCGTCGAAGTCCCCGCCTCGAGCAGCCGAGAAGAAAGCATCTACGACGGCTCGCTGGCGAGAGCGATCGGGATCGGGAGATGGGATCTCAGATCCTTCGATGCGCCGCCGGGCCCGGCTTGCAAGCTGCCTAGCCGCGGCCGGTGTGCGGCCGACCATCGGGGCAATCTCCTCGAAAGGCAGACTGAAGACGTCATGCAGCACGAATGCCAACCTCTCCGCTGGGGCGAGCGAGTCAAGCACTACGAGAAGCGCCAGGCCGACGGAATCGGCCAATATGGCTTCTTGCTCCGGCTGGACCTCACCGTCATTGCTCACGAGGGGATCCGGCAGGTGGCCCAGGTAGGACTGTTCTCGCCGCATGTTGCGTGACCTGAGCATGTTCAGCGCGACGCGGGCGACGACAGTCGTGAGCCAACCTACCAAGTTGTCGACATCGCTCGCGCCTGCCCGGCTGGCGCGCAGCCACGCCTCCTGGACCGCGTCGTCCGCCTCCGTCAGCGAGCCCAGCAACCGGTAGGCCACCGCTCGCAGATGCGTTCGATGATGTTCAAATCGCTCCGCCAGCCATTCGTTCTCGGCCACTCGTCACATCTCCCAGTCGCTAGGTGTCATCAGGGTTGACACGGTAGAGGCGAGCGATGTGACAAAGGAGACAAGTGAAATGAGAGTGGACGGACTGATCCTCGTCACCGGAGGCACTGGTGGGCTGGGCCGGCGCGTCGTGCCGCGGCTCCGCGCGGCCGAGCGGGTGGTACGCGTGCTCAGCCGACGCGTCCACGATTCGGGGCCGGGCGTCGAGTACGTTGTGGGCGACCTGGCGAAAGATGAAGGCGTGGCGGCCGCCGTCGAGGGTGCCCAGGTCGTCCTGCACTGCGCCGGGAGCGGGAGGATCGCCGAGGACTCGGCGCAGATCCGCAACCTTGTGCGGGCCGCGAAGCGGGCCGGGGTGCAGCATCTGGTGAACATCTCGGTGGTCGGAGCGGACCGGATCCCGGTCGTGAGCGGAGTCGACCGGGCGATGTTCGCCTACTTCGCATCGCAATTGGCGGTGGAGCGCGCGGTTGCCGAGTCGAGTTTGCCGTGGACCAACCTCCGCGCGACTCAGTTCCATGACGGTTTCATCCTGGTCATGGTCCAGTCGATGACGAAGCTTCCCCTCATACCCGTTCCGGCAGGTTTCCGATTCCAGCCAGTCGATGCCGACGAGGTGGCAGCGAGGCTGGTGGAGCTCACGCTGGGACCCCCCGCGGGAGAGGCACCTGATTTCGCCGGGCCCAAGATATATGAGGCCGCCGAGTTGCTTCGCGGGTACCTCAACGCCACACGCAAGCGCCGGATGATGGTCCGGGTCAGTCTTCCGGGAGGGGCGGCACGGGCCATTCGGGCAGGCGCCAATCTGGCCCCCAATTGCGCAGTAGGCCGGCGCACCTGGGAGGAGTTCCTCGCCGACTGGGCGAATTCGTCAGGTCGTGCGGCTCGCGTTTCGGCATGAGCGGCTCTGCCCCCGGGAGTTCCGTTAACTGGCCCGGACCTGGTGTTACGCGAGGCAAGCTGCCGGGCCCCTGGTGAGGGTCAATTCGCCGAGTGGCGCGGAGGCCTATGGTGAGTTTATGAGCGGTTATCGCGCGTCCCCCCGGTTGGATGTCCGAAATCGGATGGCCGGGCGGATGCTCCGCCTCTTCAATCCCATCACCCGTAGGCTCATCTCGGCCGGCCTCCCGACCGGAGCTCCGAACGTCCTCCTCACGATGCGCGGTCGGCTGTCCGGGAAGATTCGCACGGTACCGATCGGCATGCTCGAGCTCGACGGGCGTTCCTTCGTGCAGGCGTCATACGGCGAGATCGGTTGGGTCGCCAACCTGCGGGCGGACGGCGAGGCCACGGTCACCCATCCGGGCGGCCGTCCGATACCGGTGCAGGCCATCGAGCTCTCGCCCGAGGAAGCGGGAGCCGTGCTGCGGCGCGCACTCCAGCGGTTCCGGCGGTCGCGCGTCATGCGTGCGCTGCTGGGACCAAACTTCAGGCCACCCATCGGTGTCCTGTGGCGGTTGCGGATCCGCGTCGATGGCACGCTCGAGGAGTACATCGCCGAAGCTCGACGCCATCCACTCTTCGAGCTGCGACCGACGGACGCAGGAAGAGGACCCTCGCCTGACGGCTGAGCGCTGGGCGAACATCGACGCGCGTGCAATCACAGGTCTACGCAAGTCGATAAGCGACGACCGCCGGCTGTTGGGTTGTTGTGAGTGGCAGGCCCGCGCCTACGATCAACGTATCGCCGGCGATCGCCAGAGTTGAGTTCGACCCGGCCGGGAGCTGCGCTGTCCAGACGATCGACCCATCCGCCCGCGACAACGCCCCTACCCCACCGCCGAACGTTGTCGTGAACACCAGGTCCCCTGCGACTGTCGCTCCGCCCAGCGGCATTTGCGGCAGTTTGGCCGCCCACAGCTGCCGGCCTGTTGCCAGATCAAGGGCCACCATCTCGCCCTTGGCTCCGAGGAAGTCGCTCGTTCCCACCACGACCGTGGGCCTCGTATACGTTGTCCCGAGATCGACGACGGGAACGTAGGCAGTGCCATCCGCCACGGCCATGTTGGTCTCGACCCCACCGGCCTCTCCGGGATAGACGATGTATGGCGTCTGCAGCTGGAGTTTGCCTTCGAGGGCCAGCTCATCGTCCTGGTCGTGACCGTTGTGGGTTCCGACCGCCGTCTTCCACAGCAGGTCGCCGCTCGTCGGATCGAGTGCGAAGACATATCCGCCCTTGCCAGCCGCCAGAACCATCGAACGCCCTGCCACGGCGGTCAGGACCGGCGAGATCTGAAGGTCCCAGTCGTGGAAATCGTCAGGGAATGCCTGGTAGTACCACTCCACGCGACCTGTAGCCTGACTTAGCTTCACCACGCTGTCGGTGTACAGTTCGCGGCTCGGAGTCGCCTGGGCTTGCTGCTGGGACAAGTACGGATTGCCGGTGCCGGCGTAGAGAGAGCCGTCTGGCCCGATCAGAAAGGGATCCCAGGCGCCGCCGGCGGTGGCTTTGAGTTGCTGGCCTGTGTTGTCCGCCACGGTTTGAAAACTCCATTGCGTAACTCCGGTGCCGGCGTCGAGGGCGTATATCAGGCCGCCGCCCGCGGTGAGCGCTGACGCGACGAACACCTTGTTGTTGGCCACCTGAGGCGCAATGTCGAATCTCGCCTTGCCGCCCGCAAAGCCGGTGTCGTACCAGACCTGGTGGCCCGTAGCCGCATCGAGGGCGAAGACGCCAGCCGCGGTGACGCCGTAGATCCGGCCATAGGCCAGCGTCACTCCGTTTGGACCATAGTCCAGCGAGCTGTACATGTGCGTCCACAGCACCTGGCCGGTGGCGTTGCTCACCGCCATGACGTTTGAGGCGCCGTCCTGCAGGTAGACGACACCATTGGCGATCACCGGGTTGGCGAAATCTCTGCCACTCGCCCCGTTATGGGTCAGCGGTAACGTCCACGCAACCTTGAGCTTGGCGACGTTTGCCGCCGAAATGGTCGAGTGGGCGACGCGCGTGTTGTACAAACCATTGTTTGGAGAAGGCCACTCATTGAAGTAGCGGATATCCTCCTCTGGGGCACCGGGCGGAACCGATGCGGCCAAGCTGGGCGGAATAGACGCGGCTGGGCTAGGTGACCCGCTCGGCGATGTGCCGGTTGGCGAGCTGCATCCTGCAGCCACGGCAAGCACCACCACGACGCCGACCAGTGCCGATGGTCGCACCGGGTGTCACCCGGCCTTTCGGCGCAGCCGGGGCCGGCTCGACTGGAGACGACCAGCCCATGTCCAAGCATCGCGCACAAGAATCTCGATCTGGTGAATGCTGCTCCGCAGTTCCTCGGCGGCCCAGCGAACCAGCGCTTTGTGCAGGGCTAGATCCAGGGCACTCCTGCGAACCGTCGCGGCCATGACTTTGATCAACTCACTAGTGAAGAGATCCGACGTTAAGGCGGTCATCCAGCGCGAGTGCCTTACGGTCCTGCCCGTAGCGTGTTGAGCGTAGAGCCTCCGCGGAGCCATGATGCCGGTCAACGAGCTGGTGGCGAGCCTCGGGACACTATTTGAACTCTCGCGCCGAACTCTCGCTCGGCGTCCTCGAAGTTCTGAGGGCACATCGACCCGACTTCGAAGACTCAGATCGCGCTGCCAGAATCGTTCGTGCGGTCTCGGGCCCTACCTTCTAAAGACTTCCGCACCTCACAGCGCGGCTCCCGGTGCTGTAATCTTGTGCTATGACAATAGATAAACCGCCTCGTCCCGGGGGCAGCGAGCTCGCTTCGGCGGCGGCACGCCGACCGGCTTCACCGATCGCTTTCCGGCTTGATCCCGCGTCTGGCGTGCCGACCTACTTGCAGCTTGTCCAGCAGGTCGAGCACGCTCTCCGACTCGGGTACCTCAAACCCGGCGATCAGCTACCCAAAGTCAGGGATGCGGTCGCCTCGCTCGCGATCAACCCGAACACGGTGCTCAAGGCTTACCGCGATCTGGAAACTAAGGGTTTGGTTGCCGGACGGCCGGGCCAAGGCACGTTCATCCGGGCCACCCTCAGCCGGGTCGCGCTGCCCGAGCTGGCCGAGCTGCGCCGCTCCCTTCTCGTGTGGCTGGCCACGGCCGGAGCGGCAGGGCTAGACGAAGACGGGATTGTGGCGCTGGTCACCAGCGCACTGAGGGACTTACGCGAACCGCGCGGCGAAAGGGAGGGCGTCGCATGAACGCAGTCGAAACGAACGACCTGGGCAAGCGCTACGGCAACGCATGGGCGCTGCGGGAGTGCACTCTGGCGATTCCCGCGGGGCACGTGGCCGCGCTGGTCGGCCCCAATGGCGCCGGCAAGTCCACCCTTTTGAACCTGGTCGTCGGGTTGGCGGCGCCAAGCGCTGGCATTGTCACGGTGCTCGATGGGCAGCCCGCCGGATCGGCGGCGGCGCTCGACGGCGTCGCATTCGTCGCGCAGGACGCGCCCCTCTACAAGAACCTGACCGCCTCGGAAATGTTGCACTTGACCCGCAACCTGAATCGCAACTTCGACGAGGGCTACGCCAAAGGTCGACTGAGAGAGTTGGGTATTCCGCTGGACCGTAAGGCAGGCAAGCTTTCCGGCGGCCAGCAATCGCAGCTTGCGCTCAGCCTGGCGCTCGCAAGACGGCCGCAGCTGCTCGTGCTCGATGAGCCGATGGCGATGCTCGACCCGCTGGCCCGCCATGACTTCATGGCCACCGTGATGGCAGCGATTGCCGACCACGGATTGTCGGTAGTGCTGTCCTCGCACGTGCTGACCGAGCTCGAGCGGGTCGCTGACTACCTCGTACTCATATCGCACGGGAACGTACAAGTGGCGGGTGTTGTCGACGACTTGCTCGCCCGGCATCGCGTGCTGACCGGTCCGGCTGTTGAAGCGGACTCGTATGCGGAACGCCTGAACCTCGTCCACGCCCAACGCGGCGAGGCGCAGGCCCACATGCTGGTCAGGATTGACGCAAGGACAGGTCCGGTCCCCCCAGGCTGGGAGACCCACCCGGTGAGCCTCGAAGAACTCACCCTGGCCTACTTGCGCGAGCCCGACGCCGCGTGGCTGCCCGGACCCGGCCGCGCCCTGCGCCTCGAGCCGACCGAGGTGGCGAATTGAATGCGCTGAATATCCCCGCTGCATCCGGAGGGGACGCCAGACTGCGGCCTCTGCCGTGGCGGACAATGGCATGGGTCACCTGGCGACAGCACAGGGTCGCATTGGCGGGCGTCGTCGCGCTCTTCGGAGCGGCGGCTGCGTACCTGCTGGTTACAGGTCTGCCGATCCACGATGCGTACGCAGCTGTGGCCGGCTGCCGCCCAACAGGTTCAGATCTCTGCAACAAAGTAGTCAACGATTTCTTGCGGACCTACGCGCCCGGCGTCGGGGTTACCTTTGGACTCCTACAAGCGATCCCGGCGCTGATCGGAGCGTTCGCCGGCGCGCCGCTGCTGGCCAGGGAGTTCGAGACTGGCACCTTCCGCTACGCCTGGACCCAGGGCTTCGGACGGACGCGGTGGACCGTCGCCAAGCTCGTGCCACTTGCAGTCGCGGTCACGATCGCCTCAGCAGCGTTCAGCCTGCTCGTTTCCTGGTATGTCCAGCCGATCATTGACGCGGGGGACAATAACGGCCCGCTTTATCCCACTCTCTTCGACCTGAGCGGGGTGGCGCTCGCCGCCTGGACTCTGGCCGCGTTGGCGATCGGCCTTTTCGCCGGCATCCTGGTCCGTCGGGTCGTGCCCGCTATGTTCGCGACGATCGCCAGTTGGGCTGCTCTCGCGTTCGTGACCGGGGCGTTCCTACGCGCGCACTACCTGGCGCCGGTGGTCACAAGCAACACAAACATTCCTACAGGCGCTTGGATCATCAATCAGGGGTGGTTCAAGGGTGGCAATCCGGCCAGCCTGGACTTGATCAACCAGACCTTCGCTCCGGTCGATGTTCGGGCGCTCACCCCCGACCTTTTCCAACCCGGCCCCGCGACCCCGGCCAACCTCGGCGACCCCGTGCAGTATCTGATCCAGCACGGTCTCACGCATTGGACGACCTATCAGCCGGCCGGCCGCTTCTGGACGTTCCAGTGGATCGAGGGCGGATGGCTGATCGCGTTGTCTCTGATCCTCATCGCAGCGACTGTCTGGCTGGTCCGCCGCCGGGCAGCCTGAAGGTCAAATAGGAGGAGACTCGAGGTCTGCCCTACCTCTTCATGCGTGAGACGGTGGCAGAGAGCGCGAAGAATAATCGTGCTGACCCCGCAACCCGAGGCAGGAGATTGATGCTGTGGTCACCTCAATCAAGTTTTGGTCGGGGGGACGGGACACTATTTGAACTTCCGACCTGAACTCAATGACCGGGTGCTCGACTTGCTGAAGGCCCGCTGACTAGAGCGTTAGGTGTGTCTGGGGTCCCGCAGACCCAGTTTCTTACTGAGCGCCGCGAAGTCTCACGAGCAGGCAATCCAGCTGCGCCCAAGGTCAATCAGCGTAGACAATCTCCACATGCCGGAACCCGAGCACGTCGACGTGGCCGTCGTAGGCGCCGGTGCCGCGGGCTGCGTCGTGGCGAGCCGACTCACCGAAGCGGGCCACCGCTCCGTCCTGTTGCTGGAGGCCGGTCCGGATCCGCGCCCTGATCTGCCTCCCATGTTGGTCGATGGCTGGCGCATCACTCGTGACTTCGACTGGGGGTACACCTCGGAGCCCGACGCGCTCGGCAACGTGCACAAGCTGCGCCGACACAAGCTGGTCGGCGGCACGGGCTGGGTCACTCGTTACGCGCTGCGCGGGTCGGCGGCGGGATTCGACGACTGGCGCTCGCGCGGGAACGCGGACTGGGGCTTCTACGACATGCTGCCCTGGCTGAAGCGGCTCGAGCGGGATCTCGACTTCGGCGATCGACCTTGGCACGGTAAGAACGGCCCGATCCCGATCACGCGCTACCCAAAGCTCCCTTCCAGTGAAGTCGGCGAGGCGACGCTGCGCGCGTATGAGGCGGCTGGCTTCGCCGCCGTTGATGATCTCAACCAGCCAGGCGTAGTGGGTTTCGGCCGGATGCCGATGAGCTCTCGCGACGGCGTCCGTGTGACAACAGCACAGGCGTACCTCCCGCCGCCTGGCACGGCTTCTTCGTTACGAGTCCGAGCGGACACAGCGGTCGACGCCGTCACGTTCAGTGGATCGCATGCGACCGGCGTGGCGCTTGCCGACGGCACAGTCATCGGCGCCGATCGAGTCGTGCTGTCCGCGGGTTCGTACGGAAGTCCTTCGATCTTATTGCGCTCGGGTGTCGGGCCGGAGAAACACCTGCGCGAGGTCGGGATCCCGACACTCGTCGAGCTGCCCGGCGTGGGAAGCAACCTTGGATCTGATATCGCTGTGGATGTCGACTGCGGCTATCGCGGTAAGGCACAGGACGCGCCGACATTTCGCTACGTCGCGATCTTCCACACCTCCGGTCAGCACGCGGGCGAGGCTCCGAACCTCATGTTCTGGCCCGCCGACCCGTACGGAGCGCCAGCGGCGTACACGATCGATACGCTGCTGCTCCGGCCCACGTCGCGCGGCTCAGTTCGCCTGCGCTCCTCCGATGTGGAATCTCCGCCGGTGATTGACCTCCGCCTCTTGAGCGAGCGCTCTGACTTGGAGTTGTTGGCGGAAGGCTACGAGCGAGCATATGAGGTCGCGGCGCAAACCGAGCTGCGAAGTGTGTGCGGAGGTCCGCTCAATCCACCAGTTCACGATCGCCGCGACCTGTTGCGCATCGTGCGAGAAAACGCATATCCGCTGCCTCACGTCTTCGGGACGTGCGCGATGGGTCCGTCGCCTGAAGACGGCGCTGTCGTGGACGTATCCGGCCGCGTGCACGGGACACACGGCCTGTACGTGATCGACGCTTCAATAATGCCGAGCGTGCCGTCGGCGTTCACCCACATCCCGACGATCGCGATCGCCGAGCGGCTATCCGAGCATGTGGCTCATGACGCCGGATTTTCGGACCGGGATACCTCGCGATCGTGACACGAACCCACAATT
>Ga0073928_10004964_pt1 | contig 19047 bp, 13 predicted proteins | sample PaiPotPPA55metaG_FD_76969 | JGI IMG/M metagenome (GOLD analysis project Ga0073928, IMG submission 76969) | Iron sulfur acid spring bacterial and archeal communities from Banff, Canada, to study Microbial Dark Matter (Phase II) - Paint Pots PPA... ... | reverse complement strand
TCGGCGGAAGCGGCTGCGCCCGGTTCAAATAATACTGCTGGCCCACGCCGACGATGTTGCTCGTGAACATATACAAGTTCAGCCCGCTCGACAGCGTGAAGAAAAACGCCGCAAACATCAATGGCATCAGCGCCATCATTTTCCGCTGCGCCGGATCGACGCTCGTCTGCGGCGTCATTTTCGTCATCAAGTACATCGTGATGGCCATCGCGATCGGCAAAATATAGTACGGATCCTTGGCCGAAAGGTCATGGATCCATCCCAAAAATGGCGCGTGGCGCAGCTCGATTGCTCCGTTCAACACCCGCCACAGAGCCCACCAAATCGGCATCTGGAAAAGCATTGGCAGGCAGCTTCCCATCGGGTTGATGCCTTCCCGCTGGTATACCGCCATCACTTCCTCGTTCATTTTCCGCTTGCGCGGATCGTTCATCGAGTACTTCTTGTAGCGATCCTGAATCGACCGGATCTCCGGCGCCACTTTCTGCATTTTCTGCATCGAACGCCAGCTCTTCATCTTCAGCGGGAAGAGCGCGAAGTTGATGATCAACGTCAGCGCGATGATCGTCCATCCCCAATTGGAAATGTAGCGGTGCAACCATTGGAGAACAATCAGCACCGGCTTCGCGATCGGGCCCATGTAGCCGAAGTTCACCAGCCCTTCAAGCGACGGTTGCACTTTGCTCAACAGCGCAAGGTCCTTCGGCCCAACGTACAGTCGCAAGCGCAACGGCTCGGCCTGCTGGCTTCCCGCGGCCATTTCCGCCACGGGCTGATCCTCCGCCTTCCCGTCCACAATCACGCTGTGATTGTGCGTCCAGTGCCACAGCGACATGTTGGCTAACCCGTCAGGAATAAACGCCGCCGCGAAAAATTGATCCTCCACTCCCGCGAACTCCAGCGGCCCGGGCTGCAACGCCGGCTGCGTCTGATTCCCGTTGACGCCGAGCTTCTTGTATTGCAGCAGATTGAGCTTGCCAACTTGACTGTAGAAAACTGTGACGAGCTGCGATGCGTGATAAACCTCCTTGTCCCCGAACCCCCCGCGCCACGCCACTCCCGCCGGCAGCGCCTTGCCGTCAAGCGAAACGGACGTCTCCACCGTCAGTTGATAGTCCTGGTTGAAATTGAGCTTCTTCGTGACGTCGAGGCGCCCGTCGCTGAAATGAAAGATCACGCTGACAGGAGCCTCAAAATCACCTGACGTCGAAGGGGTTGCAGACGTAGTTCCTTCCACGTGGCCTTCCAAACGCGCAGCGGTCACCTGGTAAAGCTCCGAGTTCGCCTGCGACTCAAGCTGCGAATCCTGCAGCATCAGCGAAAACGGCCAGCCAAGCTGCGTTGACGAATCGTGGTTCACCAGGTCGAGAGGCTTAGGCGGCTTGTCATCGTCGAGGTACTTTTTCAGCTTCCAACTCAGCACCACGCCGCCGCGATTCGATAGCTCCACGCGATACAGCGGGCTCTCGACGACGATCACTTTTTCCGTCGCCGCGCGCATCACCGGAACGCTGCCGGGCTTGGCTGCCGTCGCCGACGCCGTTTGCGCTGTTCCTGCGGAACTCGATGGCGTCGCGTTCGTTTGCCCCGGCGCTACCGCCTGCGTTGTTTGATTCCCTTTTTGAGGAGGTGGAACGGGAGGCGAGAAGTAATGAAGCCAGATAAAAAGAATCGCGATTGCGATGACTGCAAAAATGACCCCGCGCGCCTGATCCGAGAGTTCGTTCACAATTTCCTTCCTGCGGGAGGTTGGGTCTTCAATTTGCCCTGAGCTTCGAAGGGCTCCGACATAAGCGCTGGCCTCAACTCCATAAGTTCTGGCTGCCGGGCGTACTCTTCCGTCTCCGGCACCGGATCGAATCCACCCTTGGTGAACGGCCGGCAGCGCAGCAGCCGCTGTGCCGCCAGCACGAATCCGCGCCGCGCCCCATGCTTAGCGATCGCTTCGTGCGCGTAATTCGAACAGGAAGGATAAAACTTGCAGGCGCCGCCGAAGAACGGCGAGAGAAAAACGATGTACACTCGCACGAACCCGAGCAGCACCCAAGCGCCGATAGATCTCGCGCGCCCGTTCAAGACGGCGATTTCTCGTCGCGATCGTGCGTCCGCTCCGCGCGCGGCAGCAGCTTCAAAAGCTCGTCCCCCAGCGCCAGGAACTGCGCCGTCGCCGCCGAGCTGCGCGGGTGTATGACAATGTCCCATCCCTGAGCTATCTCTCCTCGATGCAATCTCAGAATTTCGCGCAGGCGCCGCCGGATTCGGTTGCGCCGGACCGCGTTTCCCAGCGCCTTTTTGATGCTCCATCCGAACCGGCTCACTTGGAGGCCATTGGGGCGAAGAAAAACGGTAAACTCGCGGCTCGTCCGGCGCCGTCCTTCGCTGTACACCGCATCGTATTCCGTTCGGTGCACCAGCCGGCAGGCGCGCGGGAAACCCAGCCGCGCCGCGTCAGACGCGCGTGAGGCTATGACGCCCTTTCTTGCGGCGTTGCGCAAGGACTTTCCGTCCACCCTGGGTCTTCATGCGTTTGCGAAAGCCGTGCTTCTTGTGACGGCGACGCACATGAGGTTGATACGTCCGCTTCGGCAAAGATGTTTCTCCTCTGTCTTGGGTTCATCTGCGCCCGGCATTCTCGCGAGGCGGATCGGCCGCGCTGCATCAGAAACGCATTACGTACTGAAGCCAAACGATTAGTGTAGACGACCTCCGCACAACGGTCAAGAAACCCCCGAACCCGCGCGCCGCGCCCCAATTCGGTTTTGCTTCATCCGTGTTTATCTGTGTTCATCAGTGGTTCCAAGGTTTCACGGCCCTTGTCGCCTTTTTCCATTTTCCCTTCTTTCCCGTGCTACCATCCGCCGCCGCGGAACCACCCCCATGCCGACGGCCAAAGCCGCTCCCGCTCGCGAAAAGATGTCCGTCGCGCTCCGCGTTGTGCTCGTCCTTCTGGGGCTTTCCATCTTCCTCAACTACATCGATCGCGGCAACCTCTCCATCGCTGCGCCGCTGCTGAAAGACGAGCTCGGCCTCACTCCCTGGCAGCTCGGCAAGTTGTTGGGAGCGTTTTTCGTGACGTACACCGCATTTCAAATCCCCAGCGGCTGGCTCGTCGACCGCTTCGATGTGAGCTGGGTCCTCGCGGTTGGATTCCTCATTTGGTCCGCAGCCACTGCGGTCACGGGCCTGATGCACACGTTCGTCTCTTTGCTGGCGGTGCGGCTGATTCTCGGCGTCGGAGAGGCCGTTGCCTATCCTTCCTACTCGAAAATTCTGGCGCGCGATTTCGCCGTGCATCACCGCGGCGTCGGCAACGGAGTCATCGCCGCCGGCCAGACTTCCGGCCCCGCCTTCGGAACGTTCTTCGGCGGGATGCTGATGGCGCGATTCGGATGGCGCCCCGTTTTCATCGCACTCGGCCTGCTCAGCCTGCTATGGCTGATTCCGTGGATGCGATACCGGCCTCGCACCCGCCCTGCCGTCACTGCGCTCGGCGCCCGCGCGCCGGTTCCCGGCCTCATCGAAATCATGATGCAGCGTTCCTGGTGGGGCGCTTGCGTCGGCCATTTTTCGGGGAACTACCTGATCTATTTTCTCCTTACGTGGATGCCGCTCTATCTCGTTACCGAACGGAACTTCTCGATGAACAAGATGGCTCGCATCGGTGGCGTGGCGTTTCTCCTCTGCGCGCTTTCCTCGCTTATATCGGGCCCGCTCGTTGACCGCTGGATCGCCTCCGGCGCATCTCCCACGCGCGTGCACAAAACGATGCTTGTCGTCGGCCTCACCGGCTCCGGCCTGCTCCTCGTTCTGTGCGTCCTCGCCACTCCCGCTCTTTCCGTCGCACTGCTGATGGCAGGGAGCGGTTTCTACGGCATCTCGAATCCCCATATATTCGCGTGCGCACAGGCCCTCGCCGGACCACGCGCCGCCGGAAAGTGGATGGGCCTTCAGAATTTCGTCGGCAATTTCGCGGGCATCGTGGCGCCCATACTCACAGGCTTTCTCGTCGGCCGCACCCACCACTTCTTTTGGCCCTTCGCCGTCACCGGCATCATCGCCCTCATCGGCTCCCTCTCGTGGGTCTACGTAGTCGGCCCCATCGAACCAGTCACCTGGCCCGCTATATTGGATAATGTCACTCGCGATTAGTGACTTGCGTTCCGAAGACCAGAGATTTGTCCCAGAGCGATCGTACTGTAATAGGAGACGGACATGCACGCAACTGAGAAACGACCTCGCGTCGCGTACCCAAGTCTGATCGCTTCGCTCGGGTTCGCCGTTCTTGCTTTCGCCGCGGCGAAACCAGGAGCAAATCCACTGCATGTGCAAGCCGCGCTGGCGCCGAACTACACGATTGACGCCATCCGCTACGGCACCATCGCGCATTTTCCGCTGAACGCGCTCGTCATGGGCGCGCCGAAAGACCAGTTCACCGACATCGCGATGATCTTCTGGGTGATTCGCGGCGGCGGACGCACGATTCTCTTCGACAGCGGCTGCCACCGCCAGCACTGGCTCGACGACTTTCACATGACCGATTTTCTCGCGCCCGATAAAGCCCTCGAGCAGGCCGGCATCGCGCCGTCCTCCGTCACCGACGTCATCATCAGCCACGCGCACTGGGACCACATGGGCGGCATCGACCTCTTCCCCAACGCCGCGATCTGGATTCAGAAGGGAGAATACGAATACTACACGGGCGCGGCCTGGCAGCCCGGCGGGCGCAACGGCGGCATCGATCCCGAAGACGTTCTCGAACTTTTCCGGCGAAACACGCGCGGCAAGCTGCATCTCGTCGACGGCGACAACGTGGAAATCATTCCGGGAATCCACGCCTACACAGGCGCGCGCCACACCTTCGCGTCGCAATACATTCTCGTCGGAGCCGGTCCGGTAACCACCGCCACGACACAGGCTCAGCCCTACATCCTCGCCTCCGACAACGTCTACCTTTACGAAAATCTCCGCTCGCACCGCGCCAGCGCCACCTTTGATCCATCCGACCAGCCCGCCAACCTCGCCGCCCAGCAGCGCATGGCTGCGCTCGCTTGCCCCGAAAACGTGCCACCGGAAGCCTCAAAGCACCCGCCCTGCGACCGCATCGTCCCCGGCCACGACCCGGCCATCTTCACCCGCTTCCCCACGCAAGGCCGCCTCGCCCACATCATCCGCTAGCCGAACTCCACTTGCCTTTGTAGCGGCCGCCTTTGTGCTATCGTGAAAGGGTTGGGAGACTTGCGGTGAAGAAACAGGTTCGGATGACAAGCAAAGGAAGAATCACGCTACCGCCCGAGATTCGCCGATTTCTGGGCCTCCGGCCCGGTGATTGGCTGATATTCGAAAAGAGAGGCTCCGCATTCTTCGTCCGGGCCAATCGCTAAAACTGAGTCATGTTTGAAACGCTAACCGAAAAATTACAACGCACCTTCAAGAACCTGCGCGGCCAGGGAAAGCTGACCGAGGAGCATCTTGACGCCGGCCTCGCCGAGATCCGCGAGTCGCTGCTCGACGCGGACGTCAACCTGGGCGTCGCGGACGAGTTCATCGCGCACGTGCGCGAGAAGGCGATCGGCTCGGAAGTGCTCCTGCAACTTTCGCCCGACCAGCAAGTGGTGAAACTCGTGCGCGACGAGCTGGGGGAGTTGCTCGGCCGCGAGGCCAAGCCGCAATTCGGCTCGAAGCCGCCCACAGTTTGGTTGATCGTCGGCCTGCAAGGTTCAGGCAAAACCACCTCCACCGGCAAGCTGGGCAAATGGCTGGCCGAGCACGGGCACCGGCCCATCGTCGTTTCCACCGACGTTTACCGTCCGGCCGCGCGCGAGCAGCTCGCGCAAGTGGCCAAGGCAACGGGCACGCCGCTCTGGCCCGGCACCGGCACGGACAAGCCGCTCGAAATCGTGCGCGGCGCGATGCGCGAAGCGAAGCTTTCCGCATGCGACGTAATCCTGGTCGACACGGCCGGCCGCCTCCACATCGACGACGACTTGATGAACGAGCTTTCCACGCTGAAGCGCGAGCTGAATCCGTCCGAACTGCTGTTCGTCGCCGACGCGATGATTGGGCAGGACGCGGTGCGGTCGGCGGGGGAATTTCACAAGCGGCTGGGCATCACGGGCGTGGTCCTCACCAAAATGGACGGCGACGCGCGCGGCGGTGCGGCGCTTTCGATTCGCAAAGTGACGGGCGCGCCGGTCAAATTTGTCGGCGTGGGCGAAAAATATGACGCGCTCGAGCCGTTCCATCCCGACCGCATCGTCGGCCGCATCCTCGGCATGGGCGACGTGCTCGGGTTGATCGAGCGCGCCGAGAAAACCATCGACGAGAAAAAAGCGCGCGAGCTCGAACGCAAGATGCGCGAGGACGATTTCTCGCTTGAGGATTTTCGCGACCAGTTGAAGCAGATTCGCAAAATGGGCTCGCTCGAGCAGTTGATGGGCATGCTCCCGAAAATCGGGCCGTTCGCAAAGCTGCCGAAGGACGCGGAAATCGATGAGGGCCGGCTCAAGTCGATTGAGGCCATCATCAATTCGATGACGGCCGCCGAGCGCGGCAACAGCAACCTGATCGACGGCAAGCGCCGCAAACGCATCGCGCGCGGCAGCGGCACGAGCGTGCAGCAAGTGAACGAAGTACTGAAGCAATACGCGGACATGCGTCGCATGATGAAACAGTACGGCAGCATGGCCAAAATGAAGATGCGCGGCATCGGCAAACTGGCCGGCCTAAAGTGATTCAGGCATGTGACGGATTAGCTTGGGAGCGCGGACATGGCGATTGTGATGAAGAATACGTTGGACCAGATCCGCTCAGTGGCGGGTGGCAGTGACGACCGCATCGTAAAAGCGAAGCGCTTGGCGGAATTGATTCAGAAGCTGGGCGACTATCGCTGGGTCGGAATCTACCAGGTGGGACGCGAGGTCGTTTCGCTGATGGGCTTCAGCGGTCCCGGCGCGCCCGCGGTTGCAACGTTTCCGATCAGTAAAGGCTTGAACGGCGCGGCAATCAAAGACAAGAAGGCGGTGATCGTTGGTGATGTCCGCAAGGACAAGCGTTATCTCACCGCGTTCGGGAACACCCTTTCGGAGATGATCGTTCCCGTGCTCGACCCCTCCGGTGCCCGCGTGATCGGAACCATCGACGCCGAAAGCGAGCACGCGAACGCCTTTTCCGACCGTGACCGAGAAATGATCGAGCAATGCGCGCAGGCGGCGTTGCCGTTGTGGCTGCTGGGTTGACAAGAGATAGCGGGGATAACGGACGCCCCAGGATTTGCGATTGGTGAATCCAGTCTGCTCCGCTATAATGGCAGGATTCGACTTAGGAGGAATTTCGAGTGTTGATGATTCGGTTAGCTCGCATTGGGAAGAAGAAACACCCGTTCTACCGCGTAGTGGTAACGGAAAAGACGCGCCCGCGCAACGGGCGTTTTGTGGAGATCGTCGGAACCTACGACCCTGCCAAGAAGCCTGCGGCGGTCCAGCTCGATGACGCCCGGGTCCAGTACTGGCTCGGCAAAGGCGCGCAGCCGAGCGACACCGTTCGTAGTTTCATACGCAACCGCAAGCCTGCCTAAAGCGTCAAACTTCACAGAAGCCATGTACTTAGCTCTTGTACACGCTCAAGTCGTAATCTCTGCTGAGCCCGGCCGGCTGTGGAGGAAGGGTCATGAAGGAGTTGGTGGAACAGATCGCGAAAGCTCTCGTGGATCATCCCGATCAAGTACAGGTCAACGCAGTCGCGGGTGAGCAAGTAACGGTGTTGGAATTAAGGGTTCATCCGGAAGATTTGGGCAAAGTGATTGGGCGGCAAGGTCGCACGGCGAAGTCGATTCGAACGCTCCTGGGCGCCGCCGGAATGAAATTGAAGAAGCGTTTCACACTGGAAATCCTCGAGTAGTGACCGCAAACAAGCCCGCAAACGTAACGGTCGCGCGAGTCGTGCGTCCGCACGGCCGCCGCGGAGAAGTGGCCTGCGAAATTCTCACCGATTTCCCCGAACGGCTCACGCGCCTCAGTTCGGCGGAATTGTGGGACGGAAATTCCGCCCCTCGCCGTGTGGGCGTTCGTTCGTGCTGGTTGAGCCAGAGTCGCGGCGGACAGGCGATTTTCCACTTCGACGGCTCCCACTCGATTCCCGACGCGGAAAAGCTCCTCGGTTTGGAAGTGCAAATTCCGTTCGCCCAACGCATGCAGCTTCCGTCCGGAAGTTACTACGTCACTGATCTCGTCGGCTGCGAAGTGCGCGAGAAAAATGGCTCCATGGTTGGCCGCGTTCGTGACGTGCAATTCATCGGCGAGGGACTTCCGGGCACGCCGATTCTCGCGCTCGATTCGCCTCGCGGCGAGCTGCTGATACCGCTCGCGCAGGAAATTTGCGTGGCGATCGACGTCGCCGCGCGCCGAATCGAAGTGGTCCTGCCGGAAGGCTTGCTCAAACTCAACCGCGACTCCTGAACGAGCGCAATCCTGATCAACCCGTTCAGTCCGATCGAGGCGCGGCCGCACACCGAGTTGACGTAGACTGGTCCGCTGGAGCCGAGAGCGACGCCATGCAATTCGACATCGTTACCATCTTCCCCGGATTCTTCAGCGGGCCGCTCGACTACGGGATCATTCGCCGTGCACGCGAAGCCGGCCTGATCGACATGCATATCCACGATCTCCGCGATTTCACGCACGATCGGCACCGCACCGTCGATGACCGCCCGTTTGGCGGCGGCGAAGGCATGGTGATGAAGCCTGAGCCGCTCTTCGAAGCCGTCGAATCAATCCTGGGCGCCGAACGCTCCCAGCAGGCCGGCGCTCCTCCAACGGCGATTGGCCTGTTGTCTGCGTCGGGAAAACTTTTCCGCCAGGAAACGGCGCGGCGGCTCTCGGCCCTCGAACGAATTGTGCTTCTTTGCGGGCGGTACGAGGGAGTGGACGAGCGCGTGGCCGAGCATCTCGCCACGGACGAAATTTCAATTGGTGACTTTGTACTTTCGGGCGGCGAACTCGCTGCCGCGATGGTGATGGATGCGGTCGTGCGGTTGGTTCCCGGCGCGCTTGGCAACGAGGATTCCACGGTGAATGAATCCTTCAGCGTCGTCGACGATCCGGTCGAACGTGCACGGCCCTTCGCGGCAAGTTCCGCCAGAAATTCACCGAACGCCGCTCCCTGCTTTTTGGACTGTCCGCATTACACGCGGCCGCCTTCTTTTCGAGGCTGGAACGTCCCGGAGATCTTGCTGAGCGGAAACCACGAGGAAATTCGGAAGTGGCGCCGTCAAAAGGCGCTGGAGAAGACACTCCGCAACCGGCCTGATCTGCTCGAAGGTTTCGCGGCGGCCGCCGAGGAAACGTCCTAGCCCTTCCTTGACACTTTGTCATCCCGAATCCCCGCGGCGGGTTTCAGGGTTTGCACTTGTAAACCCTGAGTTCAAAAAAGGCGGGGTGAGGGATCTGCTTTTCGCTTCAACAAAGCCAGATAGGTTCCCCTCAGCGCCCCAAAAACTTCTCGATCTTTTCCACTTCGGCAGCCGCAAGATCCAGATACTTTCTGGCGCTGTCGGCGTCTTTGGCCTGAATCGCGGCCTCGGCCTTGCTCAGGTAGGTTTGCATTCGCTGCTTGGAAGCTACGATGTCGCCTCGAAGCCCAAGCCCCTGAGCAGCCTGTTGCCGCTGCAGCGTGTCGAGACTGGCCACGACGGAACTGGCGCGCCCGGAAAGCTGGTCATTCTCAAGGTCGAGCGCCTGGAACTGCGCAGGATCAGGAGCGGGAGGCTGCGCGCTGGTGGCTGCGTTCGATTGACCCGGCGTGGCTGACGCTGGCGGGTGCGGCGTCGACGAATCGGGCGCCTTCGGCTTGTGCCGTGGCGTCGGCGGCTGTGCAGACGCCGTCGCAGCCGGCGGATTTGCTACGGGAGTCGGTTGCGCTGAAGCCGCCGAAGGATTCGCGTCAGAGGAATTTCCACCGGCGGCCGCGGGATTGGCGGCCGGCACGTCGGCTGGCGGAGCGCTGGGCGCTGGAGCCGCACTCGTGTCCACCGGCGTAACAGGCGCCACGGCCGTCGCCGCGTTCGACGCGGGCGCCGAAGTTTGCTGCCGCGATGCCGCGGTCTTGGCGTGTCGCGGAACCTCAAACGCTGCAGCAACAAGAACCACCAAAACAATGACGGCGCCCAACGTGATGTACAAGCCTCGGTGAGTATTCTGCGCAGCGGGCGGTGGCATCGACGCCGTCTGCATCGCGGGGCTCGGCACCGTTGGCGGCATAGAAACTTTCGCTGACGAAGCCTTCGTGCCGCTCGCCGCCGCAGCGACAACCGGCACCGCCGCAACCGTGCCCGCGATGCTGGGCGCAACGCTTTGAAGCGCCGCGGCGAACGCATCGGCCGTTTGAAACCGCGCAGCGGGATCTTTCGCGACAGCCATCAGAATCAACTGGCTCAGCGCCGGAGGCAAATCCGGCCGCAGCTCGATGGGCGGCCTCGGCGCCGTTTGCAAGTGCGCCTGCATCGCGGAAAACGCGGTATCAGCGGGAAAAGGTTTCTGGCCCGTGACCATCTCGTAGAGCGAAACTCCCACAGAATACAAATCCGAGCGGCCATCCACCGGCTCGCCCTTGATTTGCTCGGGCGACATATACGCGTACGAGCCGACGGTCGTGTTCGTCTTCGTGAGGTCGCCCTGATCCCCGCGCTGCGCGATGCCGAAGTCCATCAGCTTCACGACGCCCGACGGCGTCAGCATCATGTTCGAAGGCTTGATGTCGCGATGAACGATATGCTGTTTGTGCGCGTACCCGAGCGCCCCAAGCACTTGGTCGATATACCCAAGCGCCTGCCCGTACGGAATCGCTCCCTGGTGGATTCGAGCCGCCAGCGTCGCGCCCTCCACATACTCCATGATCATCACCAGCTGATTGTCGATCGTCAGCGCCGTGCGGAGTTCGGCGATATTCGGGTGATGAAGGCCCGCCAGCACTTTGATCTCGCGCATGAACCGGTCCGCCAGATTTTTCTGGTCGGCCAGATTCGGCAGCAGCACTTTCATGGCTTCGATGCGATCGGAAAAAACATTTCGCACCTTGAACACCTGACCCATGCCGCCGGCGCCGAGCAACCCCAGAATCTCGTAGTCGCCCTTGCGCGCGCCCACCGCTTCCTGATTCATCTCCCCCGGATTTTCCATGTGGACCTTCCTTTGCGCCGCAGTATACCCCACTGGGACAAGGGTGGAAGCCCCGGGAACGCCATTCTCCTGAATGGCGCGGGTGGAAGCCTCGGGAACGCCATTCTCCTGAATGGCGCGGGTGGAAGCCTCGGAAGTCCGGGGGCACGGCACTTTCTGGCGTGCTGGCGCCGTGGTTCGTGTAGCGCCACCCTTCAGGGCGGCATGCCCCTTGCCGTGCCCTCGCCCAACGCCGCCTGCCCGCCTCATTTGGTTGTAACGTTGTCATCCCGAGCGCAGCCGAGGGACCTCTCTTCTCGCTTTTCTCTCGCCCTTCACCCCGCGCCCCTCGTCCGCCTGCCCGCCATCTTCTTGGGCGGGAGGGACCTCTCTTCCTCCGTGCGCCTGTCATCCCGAACCCAGTCGCGTTTTTGGCAAATGGGGGTGAGGGATCTGCTTTTTCTCGCCTCGCCCTCGCCCCACGTCCCCCTAGGCCGCCGAAGCCTTGGCGCGGGTTTCAGGGTTTGTACTTGCAAACCCTGCGATTTGAACGCGGCTCGCCCCTATCTTTTTCACAGCCCTCTCATTTTTACCTTTAATTAACTTGACCCATTTTATCCCCAGGAGTATATAGACGCAGAATACCCTCACTTGGGAGGTACTGATGAGAAAGTTTCTTCCCTGCTTCCTGTCTCTCACTTTCCTTTTTGTGTCCTTGACGTTCTCTCCGCAGCTAGCCGGCCAAACGACGACTCCAGCGCCCCCCACAAGCGATCCCCAGGCTATCGCGTTTGCTACCAACGCGCTGGCAGCCCTGACGGGCACTGTCCAAGTTAGTGACGTGACGCTCACAGGCACGGCCACGCGTACTGCCGGGTCAGACGTTGAGACTGGCGCTGTGACCCTAAAAGCTCTCGGAACGGCCAATAGCCGCATGGACCTGAGTACCTCCAGCGGAACCCGTTCCGAAATCCGCACCAACGCAAGCGGCTTCCCACAGGGCACCTGGATCGGGCTCGATGGCACAAGTCACACCATTGCCAGTCACAATTGCCTCACCGACGCCGTCTGGTTCTTCCCCGCCTTTTCCATTCTCAGCCAAGCCGCCAACGTCAACGTCCTCGCCACCTACGTCGGTCAGGAAACCCGCAACGGTGCCTCCGTCCAGCATCTCCGTTTCACTCAGCCGTTGAGCGCCACCGCCGACCCGACCGGGCTTCTGACGGCTCTCACCACCGAGGACATCTACCTCGACCCAAACTCATTCTTCCCTGTCGCGATCCTCTTTAACACTCATGCCGACAGCAACGCCGCCGTCAACGTCGCCGTTGAGATCGACTTCTCGAATTACCAAGTAACCGGTGGCGCACAGGCGCCCACGCGAATCCAGGAACTCCTGAACAACAGTCTCTTCCTCGACATCACCGTCCAATCCGTCACTCTCAACTCCGGCCTCACGCAGTCCACTTTCTCGACCCAGTAGTTTGGAGGAGTGCCCATGAAATCCGCGCTCGCTGTCGTCACACTCGCTGCAATCGCTACCTTGCTTCTAGCCCCCACCGCCAGCGCACAGACATACGTGACGACGGGCACGCCGCCGTTCGGCAGTTTCAGCGGAGTGCCAGACATCATCGACAACGCGAACCTAAACGTGCATTACACCATTCCAATTCTGCAGAAAGCTGGGCGCGGAACAGATTTCAGTTACTCGCTAGGGTATGACTCTTCGATTTGGTACCAAGTGAACAACGGCTCCAAAATAGTCTGGCTGCCGGTCCCAGCGTGGGGCTGGTCTCAAGGTCTCGCAAGCGGCGGCGCGTATGTTTTATACAGCATCGCGTATCAGAGCGCGTCGTGTGGCCCGCCGGGGTACGGCTATTCTTACGACGAATGGACGTTCAGCAATTTTACTTTCTATGACAGTGTCGGCACTCCGCATTACTTTCCCGCCAGCGCCACCTACATCCAAGACAACGGCGGCACCCTCGGTTGCCCTACTCCTGGCTCCAGCGACCCCAATGGCATCGTAGCGCAGGCCGACGTCTACACAATCAGTCTCGGTCCAGCAGGGGCAGGCAGCATCAGCATGAATAGCCTGAACGGACCGAGCGGCGGCAGCATCAACGTTCCGTTCGTGACCACGCCCCCAGGTCTTTCGGTCCCGACATCCAGCGTGACGGACAGAAACGGGAACAAGATCACCGTAAGCAACGGCGTGTACACCGACACGTTGGATACGACCGCCCTCACGATCGCGAACGGCACGACGACCACCTATTCCTACACTGCCCCGTCCGGCGGCACAGCAACCTACACAATCAGCTATCAAACTTATACTGTCAGAACGAATTTCGGCTGCAGCGGTACTTCCGAATTCGGCCCGACCAGCGAATCCCTCGTAAACAAGATAACTCTGCCTGACGGGTCTTATTATCAGTTCACGTATGAGACGACGCCGGGCTATTCGGGCGATGTGACCGGTCGCATCGCGTCCGTTCGACTGCCCACTGGCGGCACAATCAGCTATACCTACACCGGGAGCAACAACGGTATTGAGTGCAACGGGGATGGCATAAACAGTACGGCCGGACTTAAGCGATCCACGCCGGATACGGGATCCGGATACTGGACCTATGCCCGGACGATAGGAACCTATCCGAACCCGGATACGACGACGATTACTGACCCGCGAGGAAATCAGACCGTCCTCACGTTCCCGGAATATTCGTTGGAAGAAACTCAGCGCGTCGTCAATCAGGGCAGTTCAACAGCACTCGAAATGATAACAACTACCTATCAGAGCGGCAGCTATCCAGTCATCCAGAAAACCGTCACGAGCTGTTGGCCGAGTGCCTCCTCAAGTTGCCCCAGCGGCTCGGGCACCCTGCAGTCCAAAACCGTTACCAGCTATAATTCTAGTGAGCTCGTGACGGAAGTGGACGAGTACGCCTACGGTACCGGCGCGCCTGGCTCACTTGTTCGCAAAACGCTGACCAGCTACGCGTCCCTCGGCAACGGCATCGTCGACATGCCAGCGTCCGTCACCGTCGAAGACGGTTCGAGTAACGTCAAGGCACAGACTACCTACACTTATGATCAAGGGTCTGTTGTTACCACAACTGGAACACTTCAGCACAGTAACCCCTCCGGTTCTCGCGGAAATGCGACGACGATCCAATACCTCGTCACCGGTTCCACCTATCTCACGAAGACAAATACGTACTACGACACAGGTAACATCGACGTAGCAACGGATGTGAACAGTGGGACGACCACTTACAACTACTCTAATGCAACAGTGACTTGCGGAAACGCGTTTCCGTCGAGCGTCACCGAAGCCATAAGTACGCTCTCGCAGTCAATGACGTGGAACTGCACCGGGGGCGTGCTGTTGACCGCCACGGACGAGAACAACCAGACTGTGTCGAGCAGCTATACGAACGCCTACTTCTGGCGGCCGGACTCATCCACGGATCAACTTTCGAATACGACAAACTTCACGTACACAGACGCAACAGGAAGTACGGGTGCCTCCGTCAAGAGCTCCCTGCTCTTCAACAGCAACAACTCGGCGACAAACAACCTAGTCACGCTGAACGGCCTTGGCCGCGTGTTAGTGTCGCAGACGGAGGAAACACCGACTGGGTCAACGTGGGACTCGGTAGAATCTGATTACGACAGCCTTGGAAGACCGGATCGCGCGACCTTGCCCTACACAGCAAACTCGGGTATAACAAGCTCCGGCGCTCCCGCCACACACACGACATACGACGCCCTTGGCCGTCCCACGCAAATCACTGACAATGAAACAACTCCTCTGAATCTGCAATTCTCATACAGTCAGAACGATGCATATCAAACGTTGGGACCCGCACCCAGCGGCGAAAATGCCAAGCGGAAGCAATATGAGTACGACGCTCTTGGACGACTGACGTCCGTTTGCGAAGTCACAAGCCTGACGGGGAGCGGAACGTGCGGTCAGACCAACACAGCCACCGGGTACTGGACGGAGTACACGTATGATCTACTGAACGATCTGACCGGGGTGACGCAGAATGCCCAAGCTTCCTCGGGAAGTCAGCAGACGCGCACCTATACTTATGACGATCTCGGCAGGATCACCTCGGAAACGAACCCGGAAACAGGAACAACGGCAACCACCTATGTGTATGATTCTCTCACATCCGATCCGGCCTGCGGGACGGTCACCTACAACGGAGACTTGGTTAAGAAGGTAGACCAGGTAGGAAACACGACTTGTTACGCCTATGACCCGCTCCACAGATTAACAAGCGTCACATATCCGAACGGCTCGTATGCATCGGTGACTCCGAGCCGACATCTGGTCTACGATTCGGCGACAGTCAATGGCGTCGCAATGGCATACCCCGAGGCTCGCCTTGCGGAAGCGTACACCTGCACAGGCTCGTGCACTTCCAAACTCACTGACATCGGACTAAGCTACACGAAACGCGGCGAAGTCAGCGACGCCTACGAATCCACTCCGCATTCGAGCGGGTACTATCACGTCACGCAAACCTATTGGGCAAACGGGGTGCCCGACGTGCTCAGCAATCTCACGGGGTTACCGACAATCACATACGGCGTGGATGCCGAAGGGCGCGTTACGTCGGCATCGGCTTCATCGGGCCAAAATCCCCTTACGAGTACCGTCTACAACACAGCCAGCGCGCCGACTACCGTGAACTTCGGCTCGTCCGACAGCGACACATTTAGTTACGACCCCAATTCGGCTCGCACGAACGGTTATACATTCAGCGTGAATAGTCAATCCGTCGCTGGAACGCTCACCTGGAATTCCATCGGCACGCTGGAAACACTCGCCATCGTTGACCCCATTAACAGCACGAACGCTCAGACCTGCAACTATACGCATGATGATTTGTCAAGGATCGCAAGCGATCACTGCGGTTCTGGATGGTCGCAGACGTTCACGTATGACGCGTTTGGAAACATCAACAAGAGCGGAACCCAATCGTTCCAACCAAACTATTCGTCGTCTACAAATCACATGACGTCCATTGGGTCGTATACGCCGACGTACGATGCCAATGGTAACGTGACGGCCGATTCCCTGAACAGCTACGCGTGGGACTCCAACGGACGTCCGGTAACAATCGACGGTGTCGGCGCGACGTATGATGCCCTGGGCCGCATGGTGGAACAAAACAAGAGCGGTACGTACTACGAGATCGTGTACAGCCCGCTTGGGACCAAACTCGCTATCATGCAAGGAACCACGCTTCAGAAGGCTTTCGTACCTCTGGCGGGGGGAGCGACAGCCGTCTACAATTCGAGCGGACTCGCCTACTACCGGCATTCGGACTGGCTGGGCAGTTCCCGCCTGGCTTCGACATCGACGCGCACGGTCTATTATGATGGCGCGTACGGTCCCTTCGGTGAACAATACGCCAACTCCGGCACAACGGACCTTTCGTTCACCGGCATGAATCAGGACACCGCTTCGAACGTCTACGACTTCGCCGCCCGCGAGTACGGCATCCAGGGCCGCTGGCCCTCCCCTGACCCCGCCGGCCCCGCTGCTGTTGACATCACGAACCCCCAGACCTGGAATCGATACTGCTATGTGGGCAACAACCCCCTAGCTTTCATCGATCCAACGGGCACCTGCTCTCTTAATGTGGCCGTCTATGGTGGCCTGTTCCTTTCCAATTCACAGACGAAAGCGTTAGAAAGCGCGTTTAGCCAGATATTTGCCACCGCGGGAGTCGGCGTTAACTTCAGTTTCTCCGGAAATCCAGACTACACCTTTACCGTGGTTCCCAGCGAGACCCCGATGACATACGGACTAGATGCGCCAGTGCTCGCTCCTTCCATAGCGCTCGGCAGTGAGTCAGCCGGATACACGCAGATGTTCAATCACGGCTCCGGGTACTTCGACGCAACCATGGGCTTCTACGCCCTGTCATCGACGTCATCGGCGCTCGGCGCGGCACTGGGTCGAGTCGGCGCGCACGAGGCGGGTCACTATTTTTTGAACATGAACCACAATCCGCAAGCGATGTCCGGACTCGGCGGCATCATGGACGCGGGCATCGACGCAACAAACCCCAACCTCGGCTTTTTCCCCGGACAATCTATACAGCTACAGCAACGCTGTCAGAAGCTCCATCCTCCCGCGTCGTCGAGCCGTGGGGGTGGTGGAGGGGGGGGCGGCGGCAGTGGTTTCGGCGGCAGTGGTTTCGGCGGCGGTGAGCTAGGTGGCGGCGTAGATCAGGGCGGCGGCGGGGGTTACGTGTACTGGTGCGTATCGGGGCCGATCGGAAGCCGATGTGGTTGGTCAAGGGTCGAGTGACACACCAACTGATGGTGGGATGCGGTGACATGCGCAGAGCAGCATCGTCCTGTACAGCGAATCGAATATTCTCACTCATAGCTCTCGGGTGCTCCCTAATGGCGGCACACGGATGCACTCGCCTCCGTGACTGGCGAGGACATACGCTGTTGGTGGAGTACTTCTGGACCGCCAGCAGAGGGACGCAGGTCACGCGCCTCACAGACACACGATCCGGGGCGACTGTTGATAATCGCCAACTCTTCAAAGCGATCACAGAGGAGGCGAACCGGGACCTGCCACAATGGATTCAGATGGAAAAGCTGACGCGCGCCAGCGGCGCTTTCCACGCCCGAATCCTGCAAGATGGTTCAATTGAGATCGTTGAGGCGAGCCACGGAGTAGAGGGTGCCCCTTCCGAGTTTGTGAAAGACCCCGACGTAACAGCTGAAATGATGGCAGCTCACCAGGGAAAGTTAGGCGAACTTAAAACACTGATCGATGCTGGTGGTCCAGTTAATGCAAAAGACCAGCGCGGCGACACGGCGCTCATGGCTGCGGTAACTTCGCACCGCGTTGACGTTCTCTCGTTTCTGCTCGAGCATGAAGCGGACGTGAACGCCAGAAACGACGATGGCGACACCGCATTGACACTAAGCGAAGCGTCCGGGCAAACCGATATGGAAAACGTGCTTGCGGATCACGGTGCCGTCTTGAACTGTGACAATCCGGTGGATCGACTTACCTACCAGGACGCGAAGAAACGCCAACGTATCCCCGTTCCGCTCCTCCGAAGGATCGCCAAGAATTGCCCGATTTAGATGACGCTGTCGGCTCCTTCTCCCGAGTACACTCGATTGCGCTAGTGACCAAGGCTCGGAACAGGGAGGGTCGCCGATTTCGCGAGGTCCCCTGCCGGGTGCCCCAGGGCTTTCCTTCTTGAATTTGTTGTTGGCAAACACTCTGATCGCAAGCTCCAGCTCACCCAATAAACCGAGGTCAACAACTCCACCCGCGGGGTGCGGGGTGCGACCCCTCAGAATCGGCCTTGACGTCGACGCGCCTTTGGCGCCTCCTCAGTTCCCTGCCCGCCGTGGCGGGGGCTTCTTCCTCGCCGCTGCCGGCCATCCTGTTGGGCCTGCCCGCCGTCCTGTTGGGTGGGCGGGCTTGCGCGATTCCCGGGTTTCACCTTCAACTGTAAACTATCAACTTTGAACCACACTTTTGGCAGTACTGGGTCTTGCAAAATGCCCGTTACTATGCTATAAAGGCGCATTCCTTAAACTAAGAATAATGAATTGTGTGCCCGGACATTTCGGGCCGCGGGACGGGTTTCAGGGTTTGTACTTGAAAACCCTGAGTTAAAGAAGTCTGTCGGTACGAAGGAGGACGAAGACGTGAGGGGAGTCCAGACGAGCCGCCGTCCGAAAAACGAGGATGCGCGAAGCATCCTCGTCCCGAGTCCGCCTCAGGCGGAGGAACCGAGGGACCTCTCTTTCAATCGGTACACTTTGCAAACGGAAATCGCCGCAACCCCAACAAAACAAACGACCGGCACCCGCGTCAATCGGTACAAAAACC
>Ga0073928_10004963_pt1 | contig 19048 bp, 17 predicted proteins | sample PaiPotPPA55metaG_FD_76969 | JGI IMG/M metagenome (GOLD analysis project Ga0073928, IMG submission 76969) | Iron sulfur acid spring bacterial and archeal communities from Banff, Canada, to study Microbial Dark Matter (Phase II) - Paint Pots PPA... ... | reverse complement strand
TCTCATCCTGCATAATTGCACCACCCCCCCAGGTTGAGGGAAGGGAGACGAAACCGGAACGGGATGCCGCGCGTCCTTATGTGGAGCGCGAACTTCCGCAGTGATTACTCCGGTGGGGGGGGGGGGTAATGCGAAACACGACTTTGGCGATCCTGGCAGTTCTCACTCTTGCGGTAGTCGTCTGGGCGGGCGGCGATCCATGGAAGAAGCCGTTTTCCACTTGGACAGACAGTGATATTAACGCCGTTCTCCAAACGTCACCCTGGGCCAAGGCAGGAATTCGCCCGGTGGGCGCGCAGCATAGCGCGGAAATGTCGCAAGCCACGGGGAGCGGGGGCGTAGCCGGGTCTTCCTCGGATTTGTCGCATGTTTCGGCAGGGGCGACCACTGATAGGCCGGGTGGCTCGGAAAAACAAGCGTCCGCTGCAGCAGCCGACGCTACCTACAGTATCTTCTGGTGGTCGTCGCGCACGATTCGTGCTGCTTCGATGCGCCGGCAGGTCCTGAAGGGTACGATGACCGAGGTGGACGCGGAGAAGGCCGTCGCAGTGAGCCCGGATGAATACATGATTCTCGTTCAATCCACCAGCATGTACATCTTCCAGCAACGCGGCGAAAAGGCTTTCGAAAGCGCTGGGTATCTCCAAACAAAGAAGACGAAACAGAAGATTTCTCCAAGCCACGTCGCATTCCTCAAGGGACCCGACGGTCAAAGCGTAACGGGGGCGGTTTTCTATTTCCCTAAAAAGAGCGCGAACGGCGAGCCGACGATCAGCCCCGACGAGAAGGAAATTGATTTTTACCTTCAGGTCGGCGGCTCCAAGCTCCTGACTTATTTCGAGACCAAGAAGATGGTCGATAGTCAGGGAGAGGATTTGTAGTTCTGGAGATTCTGCATTCGAGTGATCAAGCGCGTGACCTGTTCGTTGCGCGCTCTTCGCTCCGGCGCGAATGTGATTGAGGCTAGTTTCAGGGCAACCGGAACACGGCCTTCGCGGCAAACCCACCTGGCCATAGAGACTGCAATTCAAGAAGGAGAACTGCGTTGAGGTGCGCTAAACCTATGCAACAGCGGCACAGCTCTTCGTTTCGACGATCCAGCGTGGTGGGAGCGTTGGCGTTTTCGCTTTTCGTATTCGTCGGTTTGGCGATTGTTGCCTGGGCCGGCGGCGATCCTTGGAAATCGAAGCCATATCAACAATGGGATAGCAAAGACATCTCGAAGATTGTGAATGATTCTCCGTGGGCAAAAGTCGTTCACGTGGATGCGTCGTGGAGGAACGCTCCGGGCGGGGATGACCCGGTCGGCGGCGCGCCAGTGGGCGGGGTGCGCCCAAGTACAGGCATGGGTGGCATGGGCGCGCAGCCAAGCAGCGCTCCTCCGAATCCCGGAGCGAATGGCCAGAGTTCGCAAATTCCACAAGCCGCGTTCTTGGTCCGCTGGGTTTCCTCTCGCACAATCCGCGAAGCCGTGTTGCGCTCCGCCGTGCTGTCCGGCAAGACAAAAGAAGAGGACGCCGAAAAAGAGCTTGCTGTGCCTACCGATACGTACCAAGTGTTTGTCGCCGGGCCGGACATGAAGCCGTTCGCAGGAATTGATGATGACGAATTGAAGCGGGGAACGTTTCTGCTGACTAGGAAGACGAAACAAAAGATCGCTCCAAGCGCCGTTCAAATCGAGCGGGCCGCGGATGGCGCCGGCGTTCAGGCGATTGTCTTTTCGTTTCCGAAGAAGTCGCGGACCGGCGAATCCACAATCGCGGCAGACGAAAAAAGCGCGGACTTCACATGCGTGGCCGGACCGGCGAGGATTCAAGCGGCGTTCGATATTTCGAGGATGGACGACGCGCAGGGTCGCGACCTATAATCTCGTGGAAACAGAGGGAAGTTTCCAGTCCAGTCTCAGATCAAGGGGCGTGCACATGAACGGTCTTAGCCGAACTGCAGCTGGTGCGATATTCCTGTTGTTGGCCGCTTCGAACGTCAGTTCCCAGATGGGCCGGTCGAATGCACCAGATTTCCACGGTATTTGGAATCCAATCGTTGGGGCTGGAGGAGATTACGAAGTACAGAGCGCGAAGGGCGAAAAGTCGAATCTGGAAATCTTCATCGCCGGCAAGGAAAACGTCGGAGGAAAAGATGCGTACTGGTTTGAAATGGTCATGAACAATGCCAAGACCGGAGGCGATCTGGTGGTCAAGAATCTTTTTGTCGTCGACGGAGGAAACACGCAGTCGACGAAGACGATCATGCAAATGCCCGGACGCCCGCCGATGGAAATGCCGGCCGGAATGGCGCGCAGCGGCAAGGCTCCTCAATCCGCCGACATTCGCAGTCAGGCTGAAGATGTGGGAAGCGAATCGGTGACCACACCTGCCGGAACATTTCAATGCGAACATTACCGCATGAAGGATGGTTCGGGAGACGCATGGATTTCGGCGAAGGTGGCGCCCTGGGGATTGGTGAAGCATGAGAGTAAGGACTCGACAATGATGGTTACAAAAGTAATCACCAACGCGCAGGACAAAATAACCGGTACGCCGCAGCCGTTCAATCCGATGATGATGGGACAGAAGCCGCAATAGCCGGCGCGATTCCGTAATTTGCGACGTGAGAGAGGCGTTCCGGCTCAGGCCGGGACGCTTCTTCTTTTTTCAGGCAGCTACCGGACCCGTGCACGTAGTTGTTCTGCTCGGGAGGCGATTTGACGATGGCGCAAGGCGAAGACAAGTTCTACCGGGCTCATGTTACGCATCGCGAAGACATCGCGGACGATCTCTGGAAAATCCGGCTCGATCCGGGAGGTGATTTTCGCTTCGAAGCCGGCCAGTTCGCGACGCTCGGCGTGCGGTCTCCGGAGAAGCTTGTCGAACGTGCTTACTCGATCGTGTCCGCGCCCCATGAAAAGGAACTTGAGTTATTTTTTGAACTCGTTCCGCACGGCGAACTTACACCGCTGCTGCACGCAGTTCCAGTGGGCGGTGAGATTACGCTTCGCAAGGCTGCAAAGGGTCGTTTCACTCTGGATCTGAAAAGCGGACACCGCAATCACCTTCTGCTTTGCACGGTCACCGGCATTGCACCGTTCGTCTCCTACGTCCGCGGCCTTTATAAGGATTCGAAAGAAAGCCGCTTTCTTCGAGACATGCGTCTGTATTTGATCAATGGAGCGAGCCGCTCGTGGGAATTTGGCTATCGCGATGAAATGGAGCGCTTCGCTGCGGAGGTTCCCTGGCTCACGTACGTGCCGACGGTCAGCCGCCCCGGCGAGGATACTGCATGGAAGGGTGAGACGGGACGTGTGGAAGACGTCATTCGGAAATATACTGACCTGTGGGGCCTTTCGGGCGCGGATACGTCAGGCTACTTGTGCGGTCACCCGCAGATGATCGAACACGGCATGGGAATCCTGGAGCGTCGAGGATTTCCCAAACAATCGCTGAAACAAGAGGTGTACTGGATTCCGCCGAAGAGTTAAATGCTTTGTGGGTTTCCAGTCCTGGCGGGCGCCTGCAAGGGGCGTTGCGGCACCCGCCAGAACTGGATTCCGCTATGGGCTCAGGGTAGAGTCCGTAGCGGCAAGCTGTTCGATTGCGTTCGACATCGCGCGAATCGGGGTGGAAACGTGAACGGTGTTTTCCTCATCATCCACGTCGACGACAATCGAGCCACCGCTTTTCACGACACGCACGTGCTGGCCGGGTTCTTTTACTTCGACCAGCGTGATGTCTTCACTTTCGCGCAGCGCCTCGATAGCCGCGCGAATCGTTGGCAGATATGGCCGGATTTCGCGCGATGCCTCCGCGAGTTTTTCTTTCGGGGCGAAGTGCATCCCGATGGGAACGAGTATCGCGGGAGCAGGCACGAAAATGTGATGACGCTCGGGCGATTTTTCCACGACGTTCACCACGATCATTCCTTCGCTGCAGAGCAGGCCAGCTCCCGCGAGTGCAGTGCCAGCGAATCCCAGAGCGAGTTTTCCCAGCAGAATCATGTTTCACCTCGAGCGAATTGAAATTTGATTAATCGGTTGAACTGCGCGAATCCACCCAAATCTTGACGTGCTGCGAAGCGTCTTCGACGGTAACGAGAAGCGTTTCGCCGGCTCCATCAAGCGCGCGAATCGCGGCGGCAATATCGAGCTCGTTTTTCTTGGCGGTGGAGAACAGCGCATCGACGACTTTCATGGGAACGGTGATTTCAACCTTTTGCCCGTGCTTGCCTTTGCCATCGCTATCGTCGCGCACGTGAATCAATAGGTTGCCCTTCGACTTGGCCACGCGCACGTCCTGATCTTTTTCCTTCACGGTGACGAATTCGTTGTCGGGGGCGGAGCGAATTGCATCGAGGATCGCTCTGATGTCGACGCCTTCGATGTCGGCGTCGGAGATGCTTACCGTTCCGGCGTGGAGGCGCCCTTTGTTTACCGTGGGAAGAATTTTTTCTGCGATAGTAAGCGGCAGGTTTACGTTCACACTCTCGCCCTTCTCGGCGTCGTCTACCTTTACGTGGAGATAGCGGTCGCCGGGCGCGGCCATGGCGGCAGAGGCTGACAGCAAGGCCGCCGCCAGCAAACAGAACACCGCGATGGCCTGAAATCTCTTGCACGACTTGTTGTTGATTGGGCTCATTTTCTGGAAGCCTCCTGGGCTCTTCCTGCCACTATGTACGGGCTACGGCGAAGAAATGTTCCGTGGATTCGCAGTACGGCCGAGGGGAAGCCCCATACAGGGGCGTATGGTGAACGCCAAAATGGGGGTCCAGATTTTTGTAGGTGCAAAATTGCGCGATTGTCAAAATCGCGATTCAGCGACGATTAGAAAATGTGTTCGCGCTGATACTGTAGGGTGTTAGGTCGATTTCTAATTGGTAGCCACTGTCGATTAAAAAAATCATAGGTGGCTCGTAAGACCGATCGCACGGGACCCTACGCCCGCGTATGGGGCACCTGCAGAGGAGCCTAAGCCAGAAGCCGGGACTCTTTAGGATCGCTTGGAGTTGAACTCAGGCTTCAGGTATATGACGCCGAGCGGGGGAAGGCGCAATTTGAGGGAGTGCGGGCGGTCGTTCCACGGCACGGGTTCGGAATGGATGCCGCCTGCATTGCCGACGCCGCTGCCTTCGTAATGGCTGGAGTCGGTGTTCATTATTTCTCGATAGAAGCCGCCGCTGGGAACCCCCACGCGGTAGCCCTCGCGAGCAACCGGCGTGAAATTGCACACCACTACGACATAATTTTCCGGGCTTTTGGCGCGGCGCACGAAAGCGACTACGCTATTCGCGCCGTCGTTCGCTTCAATCCATTCATACCCCGACCATTCGAAGTCGACTTCGCAAAGGGCGCGCTCGGAAGCGTGCAGCTTGTTTAAGTCGGCGACGAGGCGCTGCACGCCTCGATGGGGCGGCGAGTTCTCGAGGGTCCAGTCCAAACTGCCAGTCTCGGAAAATTCAAATCGTTGGGCAAGTTCACAGCCCATGAACAACAGCTTTTTTCCCGGATGACCATACATGTAGCCATACAAGAGGCGGAGGTTTGCGAATTTCTGCCAGTCGTCGCCGGGCATCTTCGAAAGCAGGGCACGTTTGCCGTGAACCACTTCGTCGTGGGAGAACGGCAGAATGAAATTCTCGTGGAAAGCATAGATCATCGAGAAGGTCAGTTCGTTGTGATGGAATTTGCGATTGATCGGATCCTGTTCGAAATAGCGCAGCGTGTCGTTCATCCACCCCATGTTCCACTTCAAATCGAAGCCAAGGCCGCCCATATAGACGGGGCGCGAAACAGCAGGCCACGAGGTGGATTCCTCGGCGATTGTCAGGGCGCCGGGATGACGGCTATGCAGCACTTCGTTGAGGCGCTTGATGAACGCTACGGCATCGAGGTTCTCGCGTCCGCCGAACGGATTTGGAACCCACTCGCCTGGCTTACGGGAATAATCGAGGTAGAGCATCGAGGCCACGGCATCCACCCGAAGTCCATCGACGTGATATTTGTCGATCCAGAAAAGAGCGTTAGATAGCAGGTAATTCTGGACCTCATTGCGCCCGTAATTGAACACAAGGGTGCCCCAGTCGGGATGAGCGCCCATGCGAGGGTCGGCATGCTCGTAGAGATGCGTGCCGTCGAAAAAGCCCAGGCCGTGACTGTCGCGCGGAAAATGCGCGGGTGTCCAATCCAAAAGCACGCCAATTCCTTCTTGATGGCAGCGGTCGATCAGGTACATAAGGTCAGCAGGCGTGCCGAAGCGGCTGGTGGCGGCGTAGTAGCCAAGGGTTTGGTAACCCCACGACGCATCGAGAGGGTGTTCCATCAGCGGCATGAATTCGACGTGCGTGTAGTTCATGCGTTTTAAGTACGGGATCAATTCAGCGGCCAGCTGACGATAAGTGAGCCACTTCCCCTCGGCGTTTTTCCGCCAGGAGCCGGCATGCACTTCATAGATAGACATCGGAGCGTGGAGCCAATCGCGCGAGGCGCGAGTCTCGAGCCAAGCCGAATCACTCCAAGCGTAGCGGTCGATGTTGAAAACTACAGACGCATTATTGGGGCGGAATTCAGAGTAAAAGCCATAGGGATCGGACTTCAGCCCCAGTTGTCCCGATCCCGAAAGAATCTCGAATTTATAGACGGCTCCTTCATCGAGGCCCGGTAAGAATATTTCCCAGTTGCCATTGGTTCGGCTGCGCATCGCGGCAACGCGACCGTCCCAGGAATTGAAATTGCCAACCACGCTGACTCGCTTGGCGTTGGGCGCCCATACGCTGAAATGAACCCCACGCACGCCTGATACGTCGCGCACATGCGCGCCCTGTTTCTCGTAATTCAGGTAGTGCGTGCCTTCGCCCAAGAGATGCAAGTCGTAGTCGGTGAGGAGGGGAGGGAAGGCGTAGGCGTCGTACGTTTCGGTGGCGCCGCCCGGGAATTGAAAGCGTAAGCGGTACGCCGTGGGCGAGACCGCCTCGCCAGCGCGCAATCCGGAGATATCCGCAGGAAGAATCACTTCGAACAATCCAGCGGGATCGATCTGTTTCGCGGGATGCACTTTGAGACTTGCGCTCCAGACGATGCCCGCTTCGACGGCGCCGGGACGGAAGGCACGAATCACAAGGCGCGGCTTCCCGCCTTGGTCGATCCAGTGTGGACCCAGAATGCGCGATGGATCGGGGTGGCGCGCGCGGACGAGGTTTTCGATATCGTCGCGCGATATGGAGTGAACCGGATTCACCTGGGTTGGTTTTTCTTCTGTTTTGGCCATGCTGTCGAAAGCGTGCGCGGAAACTCGCTCTTCCATCTTACCGGAGCAGGCACGCTTCGCCAAACCGTGATTACGCGAGCGGCGGAAATACTTTTGAGAGATCTTGATTCACTGAATCCAAAGGAAACCCTTTCGGCTGGTCTCCTGAAATCCATCGCTTCTTTGGGAGCTGAGCACCATGGTGGTGGGCGTCAAACGCGCACTGGCGCAGTTGGGCCAACGGGCAGGACGTAGTAGTACGGAAGTACCATTGGCCCGTTCGACGCAAGTTATACAATTGCGACCCTCATGACGGCAAAAATTACTTGCAAAGAACTCGACCGATTCAAACATGATGCCACCTCAGCATTTCTCAAGGCGAAGAAGACCCGTTTTTCCCGGGATCTATCAATTTACGAAGATGCCGAACTGTGCCGTGAGTCGCACCGAAGAATTTACGCTCTGATCAAACATCTTCTCGTCGGACATGGGGGCAAAGCATGTCCCGCCGGCGACCGGCCTATCGTGAGGGCCACCAGGCCAGCCCTGCAGCTGACAGCTAACCGGGCCTCGAATTCCGGGTTGCCAACCCGATTTACCGGAAGTTAGCCGCCATCCGTTTCCGTAATCCCACTTACCGGGGCTTATGTACGTCTAGTTCGGTTCTGTCAGCTTCGTTTGCAAGCGTCTTAATCGAAATATTCAACATTGATGATTTTTCCAACTTCCCCGCAGGCCTCGCGAGTTGCTCCGACCCTATATCCGCTCGGAATCGAAAAGCCTTAGCGTACCTTTGGCGAGGCCGTGGACATTGGAGCAGTTATTGCATATAAGCATGGTGATTGCCCATGGGGGCAATCCGAAGCGAGGAGAAAAACCATGGCATCGAAAAAGAGCACGAAGCTCCGGAAGTCCACGCGTTTGTCGAAAGTAGCCAACACTACGCTTAAGAAAGTCTATAAATAACGTCCAATCCAGCCAATCGGAGAGGCTGCCGCTGGTTCAGTCGACAGCCTCTCATTTCCATGAAAACTGCCTCGAGTCTTCGACTTTCTCGCACCGCTCAGCAACGGATTTCACAGACGTGCCCCTACGAACTGCGTGTGTTCCGGTCAGGAATCCACCGGCTGGGTGTCCGCACGCGGGAAAGTATTCCTGGGGGACGCCGAGTGATCGAGTATGGAGGGGAGAAGATCAACCGGGTAGAGACGCGAAGGCGATTCCTGCATGGCTCACCAGGAAGAAGCCGCAAGCTGAACTACCTGGCCCAGTTGGACCTGTATTGGACGATTGACGGCGCAGTGGATGGAACTGGCGCCGAGCTGATTAACCACAGTTGCGAGCCCAATCTGAAGCTGAGGAAGTTCAGGGGGCACTTGTGGCTTTTCAGCGTGCGGAGGATCCGGCCCGGAGAGGAGTTGGGTTACGACTACGGATTTTCCGAGACTGGGAGGCGAGTGCGTTGCCGTTGCGGCTCTGCAAAGTGCAGGGGAACGATCAACCGAACCTGATTGAAAGATCCCTTTCATGGTTGGCGGCTGATAGGACGGCTCGGAGCAGCAACCACGAGCGCAGATTTTTCAACAAGCTGCTAGAAGCGGCTGCAATCCATGCGCTGGCGAAGCGATTTGCGACAGCCGTCGGTTACGAAGAGATCGACAACCGCTCACTTCCGGCTGGAAGTTCTGCTACCCTAGGCGCGTCCCTGGGGCGGGTCAATCCACCGAAGGAGATTAGAGATGAAGGGATTTACGCGCACGATTTTGAGTATTGCAGCTCTGCTAACACTTTGCTTGGCAGGTACCGTCCGTGCCCAAGAAGGGCAGCAGGAGAAGAAGCGCTCGGCCACTGAAGCGGTGCTCGACAGTTGGAACGAAATCGGGAATCGGTTGATTGCGATGGCGCAGGATTGGCCGGAAGACAAGTATACGTACCGCATGAACACAGACGTTCGTCCATTCCAGGCCGTGCTGCTGCACGTGGCGGGTTCGAACTACGATCTGCTCAACGGGTTAACGAAGACGAGAGTTGGCGACGGCCGCAACGATCCAGCCGTAGCCGATTACGCGGCGAAAGAAAAGACTGTCGCGTTCCTGAAGAAATCAGTCGAGGACGGAGCCGCGGAAATAAAGAAAGAAGGCGACGCTGGCGTGGCCGCGCATCTTTATTACTGGATTGGCTATACCGAGCACATGGGAGAACACTACGGTTTGCTCGTCGCTTACTATCGCGCGAACGGCGTTGTGCCTCCGGAATCGCGTCCGAAGAAGTGACGGCCTGCTCAAAGGCCATGCTCGCAGGAGAGAACTGGGAATGTACTGCCTTAGAGGGATCTTAGGGGGCAGGGAGCTTCGCGCGTGGACGCGTTGGCGAAATCGTGCGATTCTTCCGATTCTCGTGGTGCTCTTGGAGACGTCAGTGGGAATTCCCATCATCACCGGAACAGCCGGCGCGCAGGATCGCGTGCAAGCACGCTCCATGGTGGTTTCTCGCGATGGTATCGTCGCGGCGGAAAGTCCGCTCGCGGCGCAGGCGGGGGCGACGATTTTGGCGCACGGGGGTAACGCGATCGACGCCGCGGTGGCGACGAACGCCGTGATGGGCGTTGTCGAGCCGATGATGAACGGAATCGGCGGCGACTTGTTCGCGATCGTTTACGAAGCGAAGACGGGAAAGCTTTACGGTTTGAACGCGAGCGGCTGGGCGCCGGCCAGGCTCACGATCGAATTCCTCAAGAGTAAAGGCATTGAAGGAATGCCGCTGTTTGGAATTCATTCCGTCACGGTTCCTGGCACGGTCGACGGCTGGTCAAAGCTTCTCTCGCGTTTCGGCAACAAGAAGTTTTCGGAAGTGATTGCACCGGCGATTCACTATGCGCGCGAAGGATTTCCGGTGCCGGAATGGGACGCGCAGTACTGGGAGTTCGAGGAGCGGCAGCCCAAGGACAACAATGCGGCTGTCACCTTTCTTGTTAACGGGAAAGCGCCGCGGCTGGGCGACATCTTTCGGAACCCCGACCTCGCGCATTCGCTCGAATTGATCGCACAGGGAGGCCGCGACGCATTTTACAAAGGCGATATCGCGAAGAGGATTGTTGCGTACTCGGCGGCGCTTGGCGGCACGATGAGCGCGGAAGACCTTGCGGATTATTCGAGCGAATGGGTCGAGCCGATTTCGACGACTTATCACGGCTGGACCGTCTACGAGATTCCGCCGAACGGGCAGGGAATCGCCGCACTCGAAATGCTGAACATTATGGAGAATTTTCCGCTCGCGCAATTCGGCCGTCATTCGACGGATGCTTTGCACGCCATGATTGAAGCGAAGAAGCTCGCGTATTCGGACTTGTTGCGCTACGTTGCTGATCCGCGGGTGAGCCGCGTGCCCGTCGCGGGAATGCTTTCAAAGGATTACGCGGCGAAGCGCGCCAAGCTGATCGACATGGCGAAGGCGAATTGCGGCGCTGCAGCGGGCGAGCCGGCGTTTCCGGCGGCGGGCGATACGACCTACCTGAGCGTGGTAGACCGCGACGGGAACATGGTCTCGCTGATTCAAAGCAACTTCAGCGGCTTCGGTTCGGGTCTTGTGGCCGACGGAACCGGATTTGTGCTGCAGAATCGCGGGGGACTCTTCAGCGTCGACTCGGCGTCACCGAACGCACTGGCGGGTCGGAAGCGTCCTCTGCACACGATTATTCCGGCATTCATGTCGCGCGGCGACGAGCGCATCGCCTTTGGCATTATGGGCGGGTTCAACCAAGCGCAGGCGCATGCACAGTTCGTTTCGGACGTGGCGGATTTCGAAATGAACATTCAGGCGTCCCTCGAAACGGCGCGGTTTACCAAGCAGACTTTCGCGGGATGCGATGTTGCAATGGAAGATCGCGTTCCCGCCGAAGTTCGCCAAGCGCTCGAAAAGCGCGGGCACCAAATCCAGGTGTTGTCTAATTTCTCGCCTAAAGTTGGCGGAGGACAAGCTGTTCGCCGCAATTTTTCGACGGGCGTCAACTATGGTGCTTCCGACCCTCGCAAAGATGGCGGGGCGATTCCAGAACCTCCACCGTTGAGATAGGCATTTCGTTAAGGCGTCACTTACCTGTGGAGTGATCCGACCGCGCCGGCAGTTCGATCGTAAGTGTAATCAAATGTGTGGCTTTGGTACGAACGTACCATTGTTCGGGCTGGCGAAGCGCGTTTATATCTAACGTGTGGGGTTCTTTGCCCGGAGCCGGTGGTGAGATCCGAGGCTTAGCTCTCTCAGGGTTATGCCGAAACCATCCGTAAAGTCCCGTTCTAAACGAAAGACAACCTCGCGCGCGGGGCAGCCAACGAAAGCTGCGCGCGAAGCACACGTCCACACCCCGGCCGAGCATACCGCTTACCTGCAGGCGCTTACCGAAAGCAATCCGCTGGCGATTGTTGTTCTGGACGCGAATCGCCGCATTGAGATGTGCAATCCCGCATTCGAGCAACTGTTTGGTTATCAACAGTCGGATGTTGCTGGCGCGGAGCTCGATCCTTTGGTTGCGCCCGCCGAAATGAACGCGGAAGCGGTGAGACTAAGTCAGCGGGCCGGTGCGGGAGAAGTGGTGCGGTCAAAGTCGCAGCGCCGCCGAAGCGATGGATCGCTCGTAGACGTTCAGATACTGGGGGTACCTCTGAAGGTGAACGGGAAGCTCATCGGGAGCTTCGGGATGTATGAGGACATTACAGAGCGGCGTCGCGCGGAGGAGACACAACGCAAGACGGAGGAGAGGTTCCGCCGACTCTTCGAAGGGGCCGTGGAGGGAATCTTCCAGACAACGCCGGAGGGGACGTACCTCAGCGTGAATCCCGCGCTCGCGCGGATGTGTGGGTTCGCCACCCCGGAGGAAATGACGCAGAGCGTGCGCGACATCGGCGCGGAAACCTATGCGGATCCGCAAGTACGCGAAGAGTTCAAGCGGATTATCGAAAAAAGCGGAGTGATCGAGGGTTTCGAATACCAGGTCCGGCGGAAAGACGGCTCGAAAATCTGGATCTCGGAAAACGCCCGAGTCGTGCGCGACGCGAATGGCAAAATCGCGGGCTACGAAGGGACAATCGAAGATATTACCACGCGGCGGCGCGCCGAGCTGGAACGCCAAGTCGGTTTTGAAATCATCCACGCGGTGAACGTGACAGATAACCTGGATGATTTGCTGCGGCTGATTCACGTCGCGCTGAAGAAAGTGCTGTACGCGGAGAATTGCTTCGTCGCCTTGTACGAGCCCTCGACGAGCATGTTTCACTTTCCGTTTTTCGTGGACCAATACGACGTTGCGCCGCCGCCGCAACAAGTGGGCCGAAGCTGTACGGCATACGTTTTTCACACCGGACAAGCGATGCTAATTCCTCAGAGGGTGTTCGATCATCTGGCGGAAATAGGCGATGTGGAGCTGGTCGGCACACCGTCGCCATCGTGGCTGGGTGCACCGCTACGCACGCCGGCAGCGACCATCGGAGTTTTGGTGGTGCAGCATTACGAGGAGGACAACGCCTACACGAAACGCGATCTCGAGTTTCTTTCGTCCGTGGGCGGACAGATTGCGGTTGCCATTGAACGAAAGCGCGCGGAAGCAAAAGTGCGCGAAAGCGAAGCGCAGCTGCGCGTTTTGGTGGAGCAATTGCCAGCGGTTTTATGGACAGTCGATAAGAATCTTCTATTTACCTCTTGCCTTGGTGCGGGACTGACTCGCCTGGGGATGAAACCAAATCAAATCGTGGGCATGTCGCTGCTGGATTATTTTGAGACGGCGGATCCCACTTTATTGCCAGTGGCCGCCCACCGGCGCGCAGTCACCGGCGAACCTGTAACGTTTCACGTCGAGTGGAAGGGCGGCTCGTACGCATGCCACGCGGAGCCGTTGCGCGGCGCCGATGGAGAAGTGCAGGGCGCGATCTGCATGTCGCTCGACATCACGGACAGGAAACAACTCGAAGAGCAGTTACGCCAAGCGCAAAAAATGGAAGCGGTAGGGCGGCTGGCCGGAGGAATCGCGCACGATTTCAACAACTTGCTTATGGTTATTCAGGGCTACGCAGATTTGCTTGCAGAACGACTGCCTGCGGGCGACGCGCTCCGGCGCAATGCCGAGCAGATTCAAATGGCTTCACAGCGCGCGACATCGTTGACACGCCAACTGCTCGCGTTTAGCCGCAAACAGATGCTCGCGCCGAAAATTTTGAACATTCAGAGCGTTGTTACAGATATGGAAAAGATCCTGCGGCGGCTCATTGGCGAAGACGTTGCGCTCGAAGTTTCTTCGGCGCGAGAACTGGGACTGGTCAAGGCCGATCGCAGCCAGATCGAACAGGTAATCCTAAATCTCGCGGTCAATGCGCGCGACGCCATGCCGGAAGGCGGCCGCCTCACGATCGAAACCGGCAACGTGGAGCTCGATGCTTCCTACGCGCATCCACCGGCTGTATTGTCGCCGGGAAGATACGTGATGCTTGCCGTCATCGATAACGGCTGCGGAATGGACGCGGCCACACAAGCGCATATTTTCGAGCCGTTCTTTACGACGAAAGAAAAAGGCAAGGGAACCGGTCTTGGACTTGCGACGGTGTACGGTATCGTAAAGCAGAGCGGCGGATACGTGTGGGTGTACAGCGAGCCGGGGCGCGGAACCAGTTTCAAAGTCTATCTGCCGCGAATCGAGGAAGAGCATGCTCGAGTGGGACGGGAGGGCCAGCCTGACTCGCAGTCTATACCGCGAGGCACCGAAACCATCCTGCTTGTGGAAGACGAGAAGGGTGTTCGCGAATTGGCCCGCGAATATCTCGAGATGAGCGGCTACTCCGTGATCGAAGCGGAAGACGGACACACGGCGCTTGAACTGGCAGCCATGCACGCCGGACCGATTCAGCTTTTGATGACGGACGTAGTGATGCCTGGGATCAGCGGGCGCGAGCTGGCCGTCCGGGTTACGAAGATCCGTCCCGGTATCAAGGTTCTTTACATGTCTGGTTATACGGACCAGTCGGTGGTCCATCACGGGATTCTCGAGACGGACGCCGTGCTGCTTCAGAAGCCTTTCACAATGGTTACGCTAGCCTCGAAGCTGCGCGAATTACTCACCGCCGAAACCGTACAGTAATTCCTCAATCGGTTTCTCCCTCATGCCAAACCGACCCGAGAAATCCATCCGTCCGGATCGCTGCGCGGGGTCCGGTTGATTTCGCATGCCGCGGCAGATAGCATGTGGACTCTCTGCATCCGAACCCAGAGGAGTTTCTATGGCGGGCGACCTCGACGAGAAGGATCTTTCTACGCGAGCGGTTCACGCCGGCGAGCGAGTGAAAGCCGGCGACTTTCTTCCAATGTCGACGCCCATCTACAGCTCCGCGACTTTTCTCTACGATCATCTGGCAGACATCGATGCGATCGCTACGGGAGAGCGCAGCGGATTCACATACACGCGACACGACAATCCGACCAATGCGGCGCTCGAGCAGGCGGTTGCGTCGCTCGAAGGAGGCGGCGTGGCCTTCAGCTACGCCTCGGGCATGTCCGCAATTCTGATGTCGCTGATGGCGGCTGGAATTGAGAAGGGCGCAACGATCGTCGCCTCGCAGGATCTTTACGGTGTAACGGTAAAATTTCTCACGGACGTGGTGGAGCGTTGGGGCGTTCGAGTGGAATTTACAGATGTGTTTTCACGCGAGGGAATCGAAAGAATATGGGCGCTGAATCCCAAAGTGCTGCTGCTCGAGAGCATGACGAATCCGCTACTGCGAATTCCGGATTTCCCGGCGCTGATCGCCGACGCCCACACGCGCCAGTGCCGTGTCATCGTGGACAACACTTTTGCGACGCCTGTACTACTGCGCCCATTAGAACTGGAAGCCGATTTTGTGGTGCACAGTGCAACGAAATATCTAGGAGGGCACGGCGATCTCACCGGCGGCATTCTTGTTACACGACAAGAATTCTCGGAAGAGGTGCGACACTTTTCCCGGCTTGTTGGAGCGATTCTGGGACCTTTCGAAGCGTGGCTGGTGCTAAGAGGACTGAAAACGTTACCGCTGCGGTTTGCCCACCAGTGCCAGAGCGCTCAGAAACTGGCCGAGTGGCTCTCGCGTCATCCCCGTATTGAGCGGGTCTACTATCCGGGTTTGGCGACGCATCCGGACGTGAAACGCTGCCGGGAATTATTCTCAGGCGGAATGGCGGGCGGCGTGGTTACGATACTGATCCGCGACGCGCAACGCGCTGATATTTTTCGATTTGCTGATTCGCTCAAGCTTTTCCTGAAGGCCACGTCACTGGGCGACGTACAGAGCTTGATTCTCTATCCCGCGATTTCCTCCCATCGGGACCTCGCTCCTAAACACCGGGAGCGCCTAGGCATCACGGACAATCTAGTGCGCCTGTCCGTGGGGATCGAGGGTGTAAGCGATCTCCAGGCCGACCTGGCAAATGCCCTTTCGGAATTGTAGAGGCTTGCTTTCTGCACCGCTCCTTTTGTACCTAAGTGAAACGCGTGCTCCGCTGCAAGGCATTCCTCGCGCGCCGTGCAGTCAAGAAAAAATAATCGCAGGCTCTGTCTTCGCCGCATCGCGCAGAATCTAAGGTTCTTAACGCTCTCACAGAATCGCCGCGAGTTGCGTCTTGATTGGCGCTGTTTGTGCATCATTCGAGGTTACGGGGATGGAGCAGATCGAGGGAAACGGGAATCCCTAGGGCAGAAAGGGGATAGGCAAATGAAAACCACCGCATTGCACACAGTCGCAGGTTCGCAGCACACGATTACGGAAGAATCCATCGGGGAACACCGTCTTTGGACCGCAGTAATCGTGAAAGCCGTGGAAGATTGGCGATTCGGAACGGCGCGGACTCGGCATGACGCGCAGAAATTCTTATTTCAGAGCGCAGCGGATTTCGAGGTCGTGTGCGGCCGGGCAGGACTCAACGCTCTTTGCCTGAGCGAAAAACTACTGAAACTGGGTCGAAGACTTGAACCGCAAGTGCGTTTCCTGCATCCGCTCGCGGCTTGAGGTGCAGTCAGGTTGCCCGCAGCGTTTCGTTTTTTAAGCGGATTTCTCTCCGCACGTCAGACCAACTAATCGCCTCTGTACAGCCACGAAATAGTGGCTCCGAGCACTCGCTTCTCAAGAAAATCCTCCGGTTGCGTTCGCGCAAATGGCGTAGTATTTCCCAACGCCGTATGGAATCCCGATGAACAATTTCGCGAAGCCTTCAGCGTCCCGGGAAAAGCGGCTGCTCGCACTCTGCGCAAGAACCCGCGTGACTCCCGAAATTGCCGAGGAGATCCGCGGTCTAACGGAGGGTTCAATCGATTGGGATTACCTGCTTTCGGAGGCCGCGGAGAACTCTGTCATGCCGCTTCTCAACGCGCAGTTCCGCACGGCCGCCGCGGATCGAGTTCCGCTCGAACACCGGGAACGGCTCACTGCTGCGAACCGCGCGAACACGGTCCGCAGCCTTTTCCTCACGGCTGAGTTGACGAAAATCCTCGAGGTATTTCGCTCCGAGGACATTCAGGCCACCCCGTACAAAGGGCCTGTTCTGGCGGCGCAAGCATACGGAGATGTGACGCGGCGCGAGTTCGAAGATCTCGACGTCGTCCTCCGCCAACGCGACATGCCGAGAGCGCACCGGGCGATGCTGGAGCTCGGTTATCGACCCAAGTTCGATTGGATTCTCTCCGCCCATGCCGCCGCCTCGCTTGTCCCGGGCGAATACAATTACCGCGACCAGGAACGCCGCGTGATGGTCGAGCTGCACACGGAAATCACCCTGCGGCATTTCCCCGTGATACCTGACCTTCAGGAATTGTCGCGAAATCGAGTTCCGGTGATGCTGGGTGGCTACGAGGTTCTAACATTCTCGGCGGAAGACGGCCTGCCAATACTCTGCATCCACGGATCTAAGGATTTCTGGGAACGCTTGTCTTGGATCGCCGACATCTCGGAACTGATTCAGGCTTGTCCGGCGCTGGATTGGGACGCCGCGTTTCGGCGGGCGGAATCGCTGCACGCCGAGAGGATGCTTCACGTCGGGCTAGCCCTGGCGAATCGAGTGTTAAGCGCTCCTTTACCCGAAGTAATTGCTAAGCGCGTCGGAGCGGACCACATCGCCATGGCGGTTGCGAGCGAGGTGTCAGCCCGTATCTTGAGCCGGGATTTGCCCGTACTCGATGCAGCGGGCAGGTTCCACTTTCGACGCCGGATGCTCACCAGCGCATCCGCTGGCTGGCGCTATGCTATCCGTTTGGCGGTAGTTCCGGCCGAAGAAGACTGGTTAATGGTGCGTCTACCTCCGGCGCTCGCCCCCCTTTACTTGGTATTGCGGCCGCTTCGACTTCTCCGGAAATATGGATGGCCGAACCGCAGCACATAGCAGCCGCTGCAACTTCCAATCGAGCCACGTTCTAGCGAACTAGTCACATTAACGACACGCCCCGCACAATCCTCAGTTGACCCCAGTTTGTCGCAAGCTGAGACTGTCATTGGCTCCCTCTCGTTTCATAGGGACAATTTAATCGAAGTTACCACTGTTCGTGGGCGGATCGCCGCGCGTTGCCTTGCGACGCGCGGCTGATTTTGGGGGTAGGCTTGGTTTTCGCTCAACCGTTGAAGCCGGATTCCGACCGGCCACTACAAATATCCATAGGGAGTATTCCCTTCTCCCTGTTTATTCCTGAAGAGCTTTTGCTTCAACAAGCCCTCAAGCGGTATCGCGAGTTCACTGCGGCATTAGGTCCGGGGCTACCGATTGTCCTGCGACCGAAAGAGCAAGACGAACGAGAGCCAACCGCATTTTCTTACGATTTGGACGACGCGTCCGTGATTCTGCGGCGTTCCGGCGCAGAATTTCGGGGCGTTCGCCATGAGTATGCTCTCGATTCTTTGTTGAGAATTCTGCTCACAATGATGCTGCTGCCAAGGCGCGGATTCTTGCTTCACGCGGCAACTATAGTCCGCAACGGCCGCGCCTACGTGTTTGCTGGGCGATCCGGCGCCGGGAAGAGCACCGTTGCTTCGCTGTCGCCCGAAGGAAGCGTACTCACCGACGAAATCTCGCTCCTGCGATTTACCGACGGCTGTTGGCAAGCCCACGGAACACCTTTCTGGGGAGAGTTTCGCGCCGCCGGGCGGAACGATCGCTTTCCTTTGGCTGGAATCTATTCGCTCGTGCAGGCGCCGGAAGACCGCGTGGAAGCGATCTCCAAGAAGGAAATTCTGCGTGCTTTGCTGCCATGCGTTTTGTTCTTCACCTCGGATAAGGACGCGAATGAAGCGCTCCTGCAAACGCTGGTTGGCTTGATCGGGCAGGTTCCGTGTCAGAGGCTTCATTTCCGCCGCGGCACCGAATTCTGGAAGGAGGTGGCGCCATGATTGAATCTCCGGCGCGAAATCCCAGCCTGGCCTGGCGAGAGGTTGACGGCGAAATCGTTATCATTTCGCCGGAAGACAGCCAGGTCCATGAACTCAATGAAACGGCGAGCTTAATCTGGAAATACGCCGATGGAATCCGCAGCTGCGATGAGATCGCCGCGGAACTGGCCGCCGAGTTTGACGTCGCGCTTGAAGCCGCCCGTGCGGATGCAGCCGAACTGATCGAAGCACTGGAAGAAAAGCGGCTACTGTTAGTTGCAGCCCCGGTGGCAGGCTAAGGAAATGCCGAGCACCCCTGTGATGGATCGCTGGATTCGCAGGACGGTGGAACGGCACCTTCCCTGGAATGTCCATCTCGACCTCACCTACCGCTGCAACGAGCGATGCATTCATTGCTATCTCGACCACGAAGACTATGGCGAGATGACT
>Ga0073928_10004962_pt1 | contig 19056 bp, 14 predicted proteins | sample PaiPotPPA55metaG_FD_76969 | JGI IMG/M metagenome (GOLD analysis project Ga0073928, IMG submission 76969) | Iron sulfur acid spring bacterial and archeal communities from Banff, Canada, to study Microbial Dark Matter (Phase II) - Paint Pots PPA... ... | reverse complement strand
CCCGCGGATGACTTCCACTAGTTTCATGACCGGCACAGGATTGAAGAAATGCATTCCGATAACCTTGTCGGGCCGCTTGGTCAAGGCCGCTAACTTGGTGATAGAGATGGACGACGTATTCGAGGCGAGAATAATTTCAGGTTGGCACAGCCGATCGAGATCGCGAAACAATTCTGACTTGATGTCAAACTTTTCAGTAGCCGCTTCCACTACGAAATCGCAGTCAGCGAGCTTTGCGCGATTGACTGTGGGCTCGATGCGTTGAATCGCCGCCGATTTTTCTTCGGCCGAGATTTTGTTCTTTGCCACCTCGCGGTCGAGGTTCTTGCCAATCGTGGCTAACCCTCGGTCCACGAATCGCTGCTCCACATCGCACAACACGACGCTGTACCCGGCGCGGGCGAAGATATGCGCAATGCCGTTGCCCATTGTTCCCGCCCCCACCACGCCCACGCGTTGAATATTCATGAGGCCTCCATTAATTAGAAAACTGGAAAGTCTAACACTTCGGCGTTCCAGCCGACGCTGGAGCATGGGAGGCAAAAGTTAAATCGGAATTCTTCCCGAGCGGACGTGACTGCAACTGTATAATCGCCATGCTCTATGGCATTGATCTCTGGCACGAGATTCGGGCCTTACGAAATCCAATCGCTGCTCGGGGCCGGCGGCATGGGCGAAGTGTATCGCGCCATCGACACACGGCTGCAGCGCATCGTAGCGATTAAGATCCTGCCCGCTCATCTGTCCTCGAATCCTGAGCTGCATGAGCGCTTCGCGCAAGAAGCGAAATCCATCTCGGGACTGCAACATCCCAACATCTGCGTGGTTCATGATATCGGTTCGCAGGGCGGCGTCGACTTCATGGTCATGGAGTACGTGGCCGGTCAGACGCTGGACAAATTGATTCCTCCCGGTGGCATGGCAGCCGATCAGGCGGTCAGGTACGCCATTCAAATTGCCGATGCACTCTCGCGCGCGCATGCCGCGGGCATCGTTCACCGCGACCTCAAGCCCGCCAACATCATGGTGGACGAAACTGGTCTGGTCAAAGTGCTGGACTTTGGGCTCGCCAAACTCGCCGCCTCCGCAATGAGCGGCCAAGATGCCACGATCGCATCCATGGCAACCACGCCCGGGATGATCGTGGGAACGTTGGCTTATATGTCGCCTGAGCAGGCTGAAGGAAAGGCGATCGATGCCCGGAGCGATATCTTTTCATTCGGTGCGGTGTTCTACGAAATGTTGACTGCGCGGAAAGCTTTCCAGGGTCAATCCAGCGCTGCGTTGCTTTCGGCTGTCATGCGGGACGATCCCAAACCGCTGACCGAAGTGAACCGGGATGTGCCGCCGGAAGTGCGCCGCATCGTTACTCGCTGTCTGAAGAAAGATCCCGCTGCCCGTTACGCCTCAGGCGCCGAACTCGCGCACGAACTCAAACACTGTCGCGATCTGCTGTTCCCCGAGTCGGGTGCGATGCTTAGTCCGGCGCGAATTGCCAGGGAGGCACAAAGGCCGCGGGTGCTGGTTCCGCTCTTGATGGCCGTCATTCTTCTGAGCCTCGGAGCAGCCTGGCTGATAAAGCGCTCGCGTGATGCCCACTGGGCGCGAGAAGTAGCTTTACCCGAGATCCAACAACTTTCAGATCAGGGAAAATTTGGCGCCGCGTATGCGCTAGCTGAGAAAGCAGAGAAATCAATCGCAGGCGATTCAGCGCTCGCGAAGCTGTGGCCGTCAATTACTTACCAGGTTTCGCTCGAGACAACGCCGCCCGGCGCAAACGTCTACCGCCGAGACTACGGTAAGCCCGATGCTCCCTGGGAAGCCGTCGGCGCTACTCCCTTAAAGAATGTCCGCCAGCCGCGCGGGATGTTCGTTTGGAAGTTTGAAAAGCCAGGCTTCGCTCCGGTTCTGCGGACCACCTCTGCCTTATTTGCTTGGTACACAGTTCCTATCGGTCAGCCCGTTGCCGCCAACGTCCCTCTCGATGAGGCCGGAAAAATTCCTCCCGGGATGGTGCGGGTTTCGCCAGAAAAGATTTCCAAAACGCTATTCATCCCCGGTTATGAAGGCATGCCCGAGCTGGCACTAAAGGATTATTGGATCGACCAATACGAAGTAACCAACCGCCAGTTCAAGGCCTTTGTTGACCAGGGTGGATATCAAAAACGCGAGTATTGGAAAATCGACTTCCAGCGAGATGGAAAACATCTTTCGTGGGAAGAGGCCATGGCCTTGTTCCGCGATGGGGCCGGGCGTCCCGGACCAAAAGATTGGCTGCAAGGCGAATATCCCAAAGCACAGGACGACTTTCCGGTTACCGGAATCAGTTGGTATGAAGCAGCGGCTTACGCCGAGTTTGCGGGAAAGAGTTTGTCTACGATCTATCACTGGAATCGGGCCGCCGGCTCTCCTTCCGCGGCCTACATTGTGCCCGCAAGCAACTTCGGCAGCACCGGCATTTTGCCCGTCGGCAGCAAGCCAGGCATGAGCCCGTGGGGCAACTACGACATGGCGGGCAATGTCAAAGAGTGGATTTGGAACGAAGCGGATTCCGGCAAACGCTACGTGCTTGGCGGAGCCTGGGACGAGCCCAATTACATGTTCGTTGATCCGGATGCGCAGTCGCCGTTTCTACGTGCTGCGAACATTGGCTTTCGTTGCGTGAAGTATATCGAGCCGGACGCCAATCTTACGATTGCGTCTGCGCCAATGGCGACGCCCAGGCGCGACTTAACCAAGGAAAAACCCGCCTCCGATGAATTGTTCCGCGCCTATCGTAGCGTGTACTCGTATGACAAAATTCCCTTAAACGCTACTGTCGAACCTTTCGGCAAAGATGAAGACGATTGGCGGACGGAGAGAATCACGTACACGGCTGCCTACGGACACGAGCAGGCGGTGGCTTACCTGTTTCTTCCCAAGAAGAGCAAACCGCCTTTCCAGACGGTCGTGTTCTTTCCTGGATCGAATGCCCTTTTGTTGCGAACCTTCGTTCTCTACCCGACCGCCGCCTTGGACGGCATTCTCAGGAGCGGCCGCGCCGTGCTGTATCCCGTGTACAAAGGCACGTACGAACGCGGCGACGGCATGGAATCCGATGTGTCGAACGACACCAGCACATGGCGAGACCACGTTGTCATGTGGGTCAAAGACGCTTCGCGGGCCATCGACTACGCGGAGACCCGCCCTGAACTGGATCATAGCAAGATCGCGTACTACGGCTACAGTTGGGGCGCGGAAATGGGAGGTATCGTGCCTGCCGTGGAACCACGGATTAAGGTTTGTATTCTTGCGCTGGGTGGGCTCGATTTTCACCGTTCGCTGCCCGAGGTGGATACCATCAATTTCGTGCCCAGAGTGAAACAACCGGTCCTTATGCTGAATGGACACTATGATTTTTTCTTCCCGGTGGAATCGACCCAGGATCCGTTCTATCGCCTGCTGGGATCGAAGAAAGATCAGAAAAAACGCCTGCTCTACGAAACCGGCCACAACCTCCCGCGTAATGAACTGATCAAGGAAACCATCAACTGGCTGGATCAGTATCTGGGACCGGTGAACTAAGGAGTAATTCCGACCAAAGAACGGGCGAGAAGCCCGTTCTCCATTGACTATTCGCGGTCAAGGCTTTCTTCGATCGAGATTTTGCCGTTCTTCTCCACGTTAATCACGCGATGAACGCTCTTGAATCCAGAAAGTGTGATGTCGACCACGTAGTTCCCGGGATCCAGGTAGAGTTCGACCGGCGAGAACTTGTCGAGAATGCGATTATTGATGGCAACTTGTGCGCCTTTCGGTTGCGTCTTGACGCTGACCGTGCCCATTCCGGCCGTGTTGCTGCCACCAAACATCTTCTTGAACTTGCCGCCAATCTTTATGTCGTCAGTGTTGCCCAGCGCGCGCAGAGTCGGCGACAGACGGAAAGTTTGCCCGACTTGCAGGTTCGTCGTCGCGCTTTCGTCGAGGTACCCCTGTTTTTTGAATACAAAGCTGTGATTGCCCGGCTTGTCGGTTGAAATCTGCGCGGGAGTAACTCGGCCGGTGTCTTTGCCGTCCATCCAGATTGCCGCTGCCGAGGGCTCGCTCGTGAGTGAAGCCGTGGCGGTCATCGGTGCCAGTTGCAGGCTGATGATTGATTTGCTGCCCGATGCGACATCAATGTTTCGCGTTTCAGCCTGATAACCCGGCTTGCTGATAATCAGCGTATGTTGGCCGGGATTGAGCCCGGAAAGGTTGAAAGGTGTGACCCATGACGAATTATTTTTGCCGTCGATCTGGATCTGTGCGCCAGCAGGGGTTGAACTGACGCTCAATTGTCCGAGCACGATGGCAGGTTCTGCGGCCCGCGGTTTAACTTTTTTCTTAGGACTGTATTTCGGCTGAACAGAGACCGCGTGCGGTGTCGCCACTTCCGGCTCTGGGGCTATGTGCACTAGAGCTTCGCCAATCGCTGGCGGCTGCGCGGGCATGGTCCTGGCACTTGGCTGGGCGGATGCGGTAGAGGCGGGTTGTGCTGCAGTGACATCCTCATCCGCGTTTTCCGAGTGAATGCGCCACGCGATCACGGCCACGATCAGCACAATTACGACAATGGCGGCTCCCAGTGAAACAATGAAGAGTTGTGGCGGCGTCTTCTTAATTTCTGCGACCGCTTTTTTCGCTACCTCGCGCGGCTGAACTTTTGGTTTTTCCGGCGCAGCATTCTTGAACACCGCAGCGTGCACCGCATCGACATGCGCAGTCTCATTCGCGGGCGGCGGCGGTGGCGGTGGAATGTACACCGTCTTGAGCGGGGGCAATTCGTCGATCTCGGAAAAACTTCGAGTCGCGGCCGCACCAGCTTGGGGATTTCCCGACATCATGGGATCGACGTTGATCTTCGGAGCTTCGGTCTCCGGCTCGATGATCGTGGCCGAAGACATCGTCGGCGAAACGTTGGAAGAATTGATAACGGGCGCGGCCTCATCCAGCTTGGGGATGTTGAGTCCGGCAGTGGATTTTGTACTTGTAGTAGCTCCCGCAGCTGCGGCTGCAGCTTTGACTGGCACCGGCTGCGATGCTTTAGCGACAGGGGCGACAGGTTTAGCAGGAGATTTGGTCTGCGGTATTGTCGGCGTCGGAGTTGATTTCGCCGTCGGCGCGGTGACTGCCGGAGTGGCTGCGCGCTGAGCCGGAGCTTTCTGCGCCCCCTGGCCTGGTTTTGCCGCAGCCGCGGCCTTGGTCGCACTTTCTTTGCACTTCTCCAGATCGTTTACTAATTCTTGTCCCGATTGATATCGCTCTTCGGGAGCCTTGGCCAGCGCTTTTATGATTACCTGGCTGAGCGCGGGATGCAGTTTCGGATTGATCTGATCCGGCGGCACTGGCGTGGTGTCCGAGATAGACTGCCGCACCTGGTCCGCATCTTCTCCATCAAATGCTTTGCGCTCCGTGACCATTTCGTAGAAAATTGCGCCCAGACTGAATATGTTCGAGGCCGCACTGACCGGATCTCCCTGCAACTGCTCGGGGGACATATAATGCAGAACTGCCGGCGGTTTCCCCGAGGCCTGCGCTGCGAAAGCGCTCATGGTGGAGACGCCAAAACCCAGAATCTTTACCGTGCCGTCCCATGACACCATAATCTTGGCTGGCTCGAGCGTATAATGCGCCAGATTATTCGCGTGCGCGTGATCGAGACCCTGGCAGGTTTGCCGCGCAATGTCCTGCAGATCCCAGATGGAAAATCCTTCTTTGCGGGCGAGCATTGTAGCAACGCTGTTGCCCTGCACATATTCCGACGAAGCGCAAAAGAAGCCGTCTACTTCTTCACTGCCGTGTAGCAAAGCAATGTTTTGGCTATTTAAAACTTTGCTGGCGGCTGCTTCTTCGAGAAGGTTCTTGACGAGGGTGGAGGCCAATTCGCCCAGCGCCGCAAGCTTGATCACCTTCAGCGCCACAGTTTGCGACGAGGCGGGATCAGTTGCTTTGTATACGGAAGTTGAATCTGAATGCGCGATTTCGCTGATGATTTCGAAGCGCCCGATTTTGTTCGCCATTATCTTCCTAGCCTCATGAAGACAAATCGCTATTGCCCCTCGGTGGGGAAGACCTCGGGCACACTTTGAAACAAGGAACGTGATCAGGATAGTCGGCTATAGGGCTAAAGGGGAGTTACGAAAGTGCTCGTAAATTAGATTGCCCGCTCGATGGGAGAAACTTTAGTACCGTGGTTGCGCCTACTCTTCAGGGTGCCCCGTTCAAGCTCCGCTTGGGCGGGGTTTTCGCGAACGCGAGCGGTCGGTAGAATTCCGGGTCGTTCTTTCCGTCGCGCTCTGCATTGTGATTCGATCTCGACGGTCTGTGATGACTGAACGTCCCCGCCCAAGCGGAGCTTGAACGGGGCACCCTAAGAAGCTTAACTCGGGTGAGCTTGCGGAACTTTTTCCACGACGAACCCGTAACCTTTGAAGATGACAAACGTTACTATTGTTGAAAAAGAGTCAGCTCCTGATGACATTTGTCACTTCACGCCGGTGACGATCTCCACTGGTGGAGCGATGCGAATACGATGATCCTTAAGACGGCAATGAAAGTTGTCCCGATTCGCACCTATCGGCTATGCTTGACAGTAATTTTTGGGGCTCCCGTTAGGCAGAAAGATTTTTCTCCCGGAGTTCGATCATGACTCTGACCCGTTTTGTTAGCAAGAACGCGTTTCGTAACAAGCGCCGCAGCATCCTGACGATCTTAAGCATCGGCGGCTCGCTGCTGCTGCTCACGTTCCTGATCACCATCTGGCGGAGCTTCTATGACAGCAAACCCAGCGAGGAATCGGCCCAACGCCTGATCGTGCGCCACAAGGTCTCGTTGGTTTTCAATTTGCCCAGCTACTATCGGCAGAAAATTCAAGCCATTCCTCACGTCAAGGAAGTAGTCAATCAGCAATGGTTCGGGGGGCAGTACATGGACGACAAGCCGGAACACTACTTCGCCCAGTTCGGCACCGATCCGCAGGAATTCTTTAAGGTGTACTCAGAGTTCAAGATACCTGCTGACCAACTCGCAGCCTGGCAGCACGACCGAGCAGGTGCCGTGGTGGACGTAGGCTTGGCGAACAAGTTTCACTGGAAAGTCGGCGACCGTTTGAACATTACCGGGAAGATTTTCCCGGTCAACTTGGAGTTGACCGTCCGCGGAATCTTCACTCCGCCCGATCCGACGCAGTCGATGTACTTTAATAAAGACTACATCGACGAAGGCTTTCCCAAGCTCAAAGGCAGCGAAGGATTCTTCGCGGTGCTGGCCGATTCGCCCGATTCCGTTCCCGGCGTGGCTGAAGCCGTTGACGAGGAGTTCCGCAACGCCGACCGTCCCACCAAGACGGAGAGTGAGCACGCTTTTCAGTTGGGATTCATTGGGATGTTAGGCAACATCAAAGCATTCATCATGAGCATTTGCCTGGCAGTGGTCTTTACCATCCTGCTGGTATCGGCGAACACCATGGCGATGTCGATTCGCGAGCGGACACGTGAAGTAGCAGTGCTGAAGACGCTCGGATTCACTCGCAACAGCATTTTGGCATTGTTCGTAGGCGAAGCAGTCTCGCTGGCGCTGGTCGGAGGTTTTATTGGCTCGATGCTCTGTTACTTCATCGTGACGGGAATGGCGGCACAGGGAGGTTATTTCGCCGGTATGAAGGTCACTCCGATTACCATCGCCGCGGCGCTATTGATCGCGGCAGTGGTCGGATTCGCTAGCTCTTTTATACCGTCCTATCACGCGGCGAAGGTCAATATTGTGGATGGTCTGCGTCACATCGGATGAAGTCCTCGGCATCCCGTAGAGACGTAGCTAGCTACGTCTCTACCGCGAAATTACGCAAGGGCAGAAGGACGAGAAGAGAAATGGCAATTCCTCTCAGCTATAACGTACGCAATCTGCGGCTGCGCAAGAGTCTCACAGTGATGACCGCCCTCGGAATCGCGCTCACCGTAGCCACTGCGGTCTTTATCATGGCGCTGCTGGCGGGCTTGGGCCGCGCCTTTGCCACCACCGGCGATCCTCTGAATGTGCTGATGCTGCGCAAAGGTTCAGACTCGGAGCTGGCGGCGGGCGGCGTGTCGCGAGATGCCATGCAAGTGTTGAAAGACCTGCCCGGAGTCGACAAGAATAGCAAGGGCGAGCCTCTGGTTTCAGGTGAAGACATTCTGATAGTGGTGATGGCGCGTAAGGGCGGAACGGGTGAAACCAATGTCACCACCCGCTTCCTGACTCCGCTGGGAATCGAAATGCGGCCCAAGATCCATCTCACCTCCGGCCGCTGGTTCACTCCGGGGCAGCGGGAAGTGGTGGTCAGCAGCTCGATCAACCGGCGATTCGAGCATTCGAACATTGGCGATAGCGTGCACATCGGCAAAGGCGACTGGCCGATCGTGGGCATTTTTGACGGCAGCGGCACGGCTCACGATTCCGAAATATGGGGCGACATCAACCAACTGGTCACGGATTTTGACCGCACGGTTTATTCCTCGGTTCTGGTGCGGGCGACTGATCCAGTTGCAGCGCTCGCGCTGAAAAATCGCGCCAACGACGATCAGCGTCTCGAACTCAATGGCCTGCTAGAGCCCGATTATTATGCCTCGCAAACCAAGTCGGGAGCGCCGATTAAAATCGTAGGCTGGATCGTCGCCTTTATCATGGCAGTTGGCTCGTGTTTCGCCGCCGCCAACACCATGTATGCTGCGGTCGCCTATCGCGGGCGCGAGATTGCTACTTTGCGAGTGATCGGATTTTCGCGTCCGAGCATCCTGACCTCGTTCATGCTGGAGTCACTTCTGTTGTCCCTGCTGGGTGCGGCGTTGGGCATCTTGCTAATGTTGCCATTCAACGGCATGACCACGGGAACACAAAATCAGGTGACGTTCAGCGAAGTCGTGTTCAGCCTGCAAATGACGCCGGTCGTGGTGGTAAGTGCGATTGTTTTTGCTCTCTTCATGGGAGTCGTGGGCGGCTTTGCTCCCGCGTGGCACGCGTCGCGGCGAGACATACTCAGCGCGCTGCGAGATTAAACGCACTGCTCTTTTTTCGGAGTCTCGGATTTGAAGAGGCCGGCTTGCAAAGCTTGCGGAAAACGTCCGGCGTCAGGAGCCTTGAAGGGGCACGGCTTCCCAGCCGTGCCGTAGGACTATGAAAACGATATAAGGCGCGGCTGGAAGCCGTGCCCCTTCAAGGCTCCTGACGCCGAAGCGAAGGATTTTCCGCAACCTGTTGAAGCGGTGCTTCGAAATCAGAACGCCTGGAGAGTTTTCGCAGCACTAGGAACCATGGCAATTGACGCTAAACACGAAGACCTGCAAAGCCTGCGAATCGATCGCTCAGCACGCGCCGGAGGCGATGGCGAGCCTCCCGTCTGGGCGCGCCGCTACATCCTCGTCGGAATCGGTGTGCTGGTCGTGCTGGGTGTGGTGGCAACAGCCTATCGCCTGCTATCCCACGACGCACCTGAGGTCAACGTGGTTCGCGCGTCGGCACAGAGCAGCGATATCGGCGGCGTGGTGCTTTCCGCCAGCGGTTACATCGTGGCTCATCACAAGATCAACCTGAATTCCAAGGTCACGGGACGCGTGCAGTGGATCGGCGTGGAAAAAGGCGACAAGGTTAAAGAAGGCCAGGTTCTGGTCCGCCTCGAAGACGATGAATTCCGCGCTCAATACGAACAGGCCCGAGGCGCCGCCGAGAACGCTCGCGCCTATCTCGAGGAATTACAAAACGGATCTCGTCCCGAGGAAGTTCAGCAAGCGCAGCATAATCTTGATGAAGCGCGAGCTACGCTTGCGAACGATAAGCTCACGCTGGATCGTACGCGCGACCTGGCCAACCAGGGCGTGGTTTCGAAACAGGCCTCCGATGATGCCACCGGAAAGTTTGAAGCGGACCAGCAGCGTGTGAACTCGCTGGAGAAAGTTTTCCAGCTAAGCAAGTTAGGTCCTCGCAAGGAAGAAATTGCGCGAGCCAGGGGCGCTCTCGACCAGGCTCAGGGACAGGCTGACTATGCTAAGTCCCTGCTCGATGCCACGGTGATCCGCGCTCCGGTTACGGGAACCATCCTCGAACGTGCTGCCGAAAAAGGTGAGCTCGTGACCTCAGGCTTCGCCAGCACTGCCGAGGGAGGTCCGCAAGGCTTGGTAGTTTCTCTCGCCGATCTGAACGATCTGCAAGTCGAACTCGATATCGCGCAGGATGATTTCGCCAGGCTTGGACCAAAGCAGAAGGGCGTGGTCACGGTGGACGCCTACCCTGATCTCAAGTGGGACGGGATTATCGCGGAGATCTCGCCGCAAGCCAACCGCGCCAAGGCGACGGTGCAGGTGAAAGTGCAAATTCTGAATCCCGACGCTCATTTGCGTCCGGACATGAACGCCACTGTGAAATTTCTGGCGGATGAAAACAAACAAACCAGCAGTCAGCCGCAGGGAGTTTTCGTACCCACAGCCGCAATTCACGATCGCGATGGCAAGAAGTTCGTCTTCCTCGCATTCGATGGCAAGGCTGTATCGCGGGAAGTGAAAATTCAGGCGCAACGCAGCGGCGGTGTGATGGTGCAAGGCCTCAACGGCGGCGAAGATGTCATCACCTCGGCGCCCCAAGATTTGAAAGACGGCGAAAAAATCAAGATCAAAGGACAGTCATGAGCGCAGCTACCGTTCCCCATACCGCAGTTCAAGCCAAGGTGGTTCAAGCCCGCAACGTCAGCAAGATTTTCAAGCGTGACGCATTCGAGGTCAAAGCTCTCGACGACGTTTCCATCGAAATCGGGGGCGGAGAGTTCCTGGCGCTGATGGGCCCATCCGGCTCGGGCAAGACAACTTTGCTGAATATGATTGCGGCTATCGACCGTCCTTCGTCAGGAGAGTTGCTGGTGCTCGGCGAAAACATATTCCGCTTCAGCGACTCCCAGTCCGCCCACTGGCGCAACGTGCATATTGGATACGTCTTCCAAACCTTCAACCTTATTCCCGTGCTCACAGCGTTCGAGAATGTCGAACTTCCGCTACTGCTAACGAAGCTGAATGCACAACAGCGTCGCGATCACGTGATGACCGCTCTGAAACTGGTTGGATTAGAGGAAAGAGTGAACCATCTCCCGAAACAACTCTCAGGCGGCCAGGAACAAAGAGTAGCAATAGCCCGAGCGATCGTCAGCGACCCCACATTGTTACTCGCCGACGAACCTACCGGCGATCTGGACAGCCACTCGGCGACGGAAGTGCTGGAAATTCTTAAGCGTTTAAACGAAGATTTTCACAAGACGATTGTCATGGTGACGCACGATCCTCACGCTGCCTCGTACGCGCACATCACCCGACATCTGGAAAAGGGAATGCTCCTGCCACAATAGAAGCAGCGTGGATCTAGTACAGGTGTTGCGCCAACAACGACTAGACGCGCCTAGACTCGCGGAAAGGCTTCAGCAGGTTCTGCGGAGCCTGGATCAGATACCCACTGCCATGCCCGGCGTCCGTTCTCGCGAACAACGCTCATTGCCTCGCCGTATTCGACCAGACGATTAAGCACCGTGGTCACGGAAGCCAACGGATCTTTGTGGCGAAGCAAAACGGCCGGCAGACGCTGCTGAATTTGTTCGCAGACCTCGCGCACCGCCAAAGGGCGTCCCGCCTCCATCAAAACCATGCGACAGGCTTTAGTAAAACCAGGCTGGCGCCCTCCGGTTTTGCGATCGACCAATTCCAATAGGTCTTCGCCCAGGATGTCGTCGCCAAATAAATTGGCCAAACCTGAAATGGTCTGCTTCAAAGTCCCAATGCGTTTCATGATTTCAGCGCGCTGATGCATGAGATGCCGCAGCTCTTCATGGGCGGTTTTGACCACTTCCTGAACATGAGTATCGCCATTACGCGATAATGTGCCGATACCTGCTCCGTTGCTGCTATTCACTTCATACCGCATTACCTCACCCTCCAAACTAGTGGCTGAGCTTTGCCAGCCTCTGGCAAGTAGATACGCAGGTATCTGCCTCCCTATTCCATATGAACCAAATCTCGCGGCCAAGGTTGCACATCGAATCGCCGCAGAACCAAGTTCGCGCCTCACCTCCACTTATACTGATCGAATATTTGGACGATTAGACTCAAGAAAGGTGAGGCGTTTACGAGAATGTTACAAATGGAACGGAAGCAGAGATACCTCTTCCGCGGATATGAAAGATGCACAGACGGGGTCCTTCAAACTAAACCGCCTTTCCCGTGTTCTTTCTTGACAAAAACCGCATACCTGTTAGAGTGCGGGCAATCGCTTCATATTAAGAACGTTTGAAGAGGGGACGTATGAAGAACGTTTACGAGGTTTTGCGGCAGAAGGAACTCGAATTGGCACGGTTGGAGAAAGAAGTCGAGGCTCTTCGGGTAGCCGCTCCTTTATTATCGGATGATAAGGACTCTGGCGTGGAAGCCGGCAGCAACAAACCCACGTTAGCCGCCACTCCTAATCCGCAACAACCCATCCGCATTCCGCAAGCAGCGGTCAACGCCAGCCCGCAACCGGCGCGAGCGGCGGGTTGGGAAGATACAGCCAAGCGCTGGCCGTAACTGGCTACAAAGAAAGGGTTATCCGACGCCATCGAAGTTCACTTCTGGCGTCGGAAAATCCGTAGTCAATAGGTATTTCTCGCGATTATTCTTAAATGTCCTTGAGATACACGGAAGTTCATACCTGATTAACTTGCACCAACCGAATGCTATACTTTCGCCACATACCTCTGGCCGAGCATTTTTTCCCCATATGAAATGGGCCTTCACCCCAAGGCAATGCTGGAGTGATGTCGTGAGCCTCGAGGATGCGCGATGAGTGTATCAGCGGCTCAGTCGTCGCCGACAACCGTAAACAGCCGTCGCTTTCCTCGTTTTCCCTTATCCATTCCCGCCGATGTCACAATTTTGCGCTCGGGAGTTGCTTATTCAATTCCAGGGCGTACGGTCACCCTTGGCGAGCGTGGTCTCGGGGTCGTGCTCGCGGGAGAAGTACGTCCCGGTGACTCCGTAAATCTGGACTTCAACTTGCCCGACTTCGGTGGACGTTTGCAGCTGCAAGCCGTAGTTAGGTATCAGGCTTTCCTGAAATGCGGCCTTGAATTTCAAAGTCTCACCCCACAACAGCAGCGGCTGATTGAACACTGGACTCGAACCAAGTCGGTTACGAATCCCAATCCTGCTTCGCCGGTCGGGAAGTCGCAGTCTGCGCTCGCAACTCCAAGTAGTTTCACCGCGCACGCTGGCCATCGCCAGCGCCGCCTCGCCGGGGTTCGGCGTGCCGTTAATGTATTTCTCGCAGTATTGCTGGTATTCGGCGGATTATATTGGTGGCATTGGCACCGGACTTGGAACGAGTTGGAATCGCGGATACCCGCTACCAAGCCACTCGTGCCACAACCGCCAGTATCTGTACCCGCAGCCGTGATGCAAGAACTTCTGATTCACAGGGTAGAGCCCATCTACCCCGAAGGCGCTCGAAAAGCGAAGATAAAGGGCGTTGTGGCGCTCGATGTTGCCATTGGAACCGACGGCAATGTGATCGAGGTTCGTCCCCTTAGCGGACCGGACGAACTCACTTCCGCAGCCGTGGATGCGGTGAAATGGTGGCGCTTCAAACCCTACGTGATAAATGGCCAGCCTGTCGGAGTAAAGACAACCCTGGCGATGGACTTCCGAGGAAACTGACGGGTAGCCCTATTTGGATATTGGGCGGTGTTTGCGAAAAGCATGCAAAATCATGGCGCTGCTGATCGCGAAGCTTCCCACAGCTCCCAGCGCCATCAGTTCAGCAATTTGCCAACTCAAGCTCAAGAAGTCCGAAAACAGCGCAGTCAAGGCGAACAATACTCCAACGATATTTAGCCACACCGGCGCGTGAATAGGATTGCTGTGCTCCCGATTGTAATATCGGAGTTGTAATAGCACCGCCGCCAGCCCAATCGCAGCCACTACCACAACCGCCAACGGACTGAAGAAGGCACTGCGCTTGGTATAAATCACAACCAGACCGAGCCCGCAGCAAAGCAATGCGGAGGCAATTACGGTCCAGCGGCGAGAATTGGGTTCGCTCTCAGGCACGAGGAGTGCTTCCTCGCATTTATACAGGGCTTTGGCGGCAGTTTCAAACTTCCACCTGCAGTATCGGCGATCTGACTCTATTGCCCACCCCCTGCGACCCACTCCGCCTGTCGCACGCCACCATGGCTCATTGCGTAAAGCGTAAGCTCGACCCGGCTGGAAATCCCCAGCTTATCGAAAATGTGAAACATGTATTTTTTTACCGTGTGTTCGCTAAGCCCGAGTTCGCGGGCTACTTCACGATTGCTGAGCCCATCCGCAACCAGCGCCACGACTTGCTCCTCGCGTGGCGTCAGGATGGTTACGCCGCGGGCGTTCACCATTCGCAACGAAGGCACTTGAGCAATGATCTCCAACAAAAACTGTAGTTGCTGGCTATTGGCCCACACTTGACCCTGATGAACGCTCTGTATGCACTTACATAGCGAGCGGAACGGATAATCGGCAAAGCAGAAAAGCCCTTTCACCCCTGAGCGAAAGGCATTTACCACTGAGTCGCGATTCGATTCGCCCAGCACCAACACCTTGGCAATATTGGGATGAGCCAGATGCAAGCGGCGAACATTGGCCATATCTTGTCCGGCCAATTTGGGATGATCGGCGTTCATGAGTATCACATCGACGGGGAATTCTGCGACGGCGTGCAAAATGACGTCCATGTCGGCTCCGCATGAAATGACTTGGAACTCCGGACGCCGGCGCAGCGCGCCCACCAATAGCTGGCATTGCATCTGATTTGAATCGGCGACTAGGACGCCGATCGTACTTGGGCTGGCAGAGCGTGCTGATTCCATGGGGCATTCACGTTATAACGATTCTGTTAATCATAATTCAGCTTGGCTTTCATGGCTGTGACAGAAGCACGCCCCGGAGGAACTTATTTGTGTGCAAAACTTCGGGAGAGCGTGCGGGGAACACCTGTTTCCCGATCCTGCACTCGGAGGATAGAGCAGCAATTAGGTCTCGCGGGAGGCATTTGCTGAGAACCGCGTTCCGACCTCTATCGTCATGGGGCCTTCCGCAAGTCCACTTTGGTAGTTGCCACCAAAGTAGTAGCGAATCTACCACACAGGATTGCGATCTCTCTATCTTTCAAGAAAGCGCCTGCGTGCGATTTTCGCGTACTTGGGCGCGCAGACTGGAAGGTGCCATCGCAGATTGAGTGGATACTTTTGTAGACCACACTTCCCATGTCTTGTCAGTTGTTGCAGGCCGCGATAAGTTGCAAGAGTTAGGAAACTAAAGAAAGGTCGACGTTCTCGGTAGCAGGTCGAGGCCTAAAGGAAAATGAAGATCAACCACAGCGTTGTCTATTGTCTTCTAGGTCTCACCTGCTGTTACTTGCTGCGAGGGTTGGCCATAGCCCAAATGCAGCAGCCAAACTTGACTGCTCAACAGATTGGGACACGGACAACCGCGAAATCCGGTGGTGCGGATGGTGTGTGGAGTCCAGCCCTGACGGGGGTGCGCCGTCCGCTTTACCGGCTTTGCAAGAGCGACGTGGTCACGATTTCTTTCACATTTTCGCCTGAATTCGACCAAACCGTGAGCGTGCAGCCGGATGGTTATCTTGTCTTGAAAGGCGTGAAGCCCTTATCTGCCGAAGGCATGACTGTGACAGAGCTGCAAGATGTGGTCAGCCGGGTCTACGCCGGCTTCTTGCATGACCCCGAAGTTACGGTTGAGCTTAAGGATTTCGACAAACCATATTTCATTGTAGGCGGCGAGGTTAACCATCCTGCGAAATACGAATTGCGGTCTGACATCAGGGTGACTGAAGCTGTCGCGATCGCCGGAGGTCTAACCGCGCGTGCTAAGCACTCTCAGATCGTGCTTTTTCGACGGGTTTCGGATGATCTGGTCGAGTCCCGCTTGTTGGATGTAAAGGCAATGCTGGAATCAAGAAATTTGGCGGAGGATATCCACCTCAGGCCCGGTGACTTTTTGTTTGTACCGCAAAATCTGATCTCCAAGATTAAGCAATACCTACCAACTTCAAATCTGAGTATGTACGCGAGTCCGACACAGTTCTAGGAAAACCGTGCGCAAGGGACGTATCAGCAGCAACTACAGAGCATCAGAACAAAAATGATTATCTGGACTTTAATATGCCGGAGGAACTCAGACTCATCCCGAGATCGGCCCGCGTGTCTTCCCCCACGTTGCGGGACCTGTTGGCGATCGTGTTCCGGCAACGCCGCCTGGCGCTCATATCGTTTGCTGCAATCTTTCTGGCCGTCGTCCTCTATGGGTTAATCGCGCCGCCCTATCAATCAGAAATGAAAGTGTTGGTGCGGCGGGGCCGCGTCGATCCTGTGGTAACTTCCACTCCCAGCCAGGCTGAATTTGAACGCGAGGGCGTGACCGAAGAGGAATTGAATTCCGAAGTGGAGCTTCTGCACGACGAAGAAATCCTGCGCACGGTGGTGCGCCGCGCCAGCCTGATATCCGAAGGGCAATCATGGTTCTGGAGTCTTTTCGGAGATACCGAGGATCGACAGTTGGCGCGGGCGGTACGCCGGATCAATAAGCGATTGACGGTTGAAGCGGCCAAGAAAGCGACTCTGATTAACGTCAGTTACAAATCCTCAGACCCGGTTCAGGCGGCCAACATTCTTCATTCTCTGGCTACGGCCTATCTGGAGCGTCATGAACAGGTCCATCGTCCTTCGGGAGAGTTCAAGTTCTTCGATCAGCAGGTCATACAATCGCGCAGCGGTTTGCAAGACGCACAGCTGCAATTGATGAGATTTGGAGTGGATCAAGGGGTGACCTCAGCCGCCCTCGAACGAGACATGGCGCTTCAAACACTGAGCCAGGCAGACACCGACGCGCGCCAAACTCAAGTTTTGATCGCAGCAACATCAGAGCGTGCGCGAGCTCTTCAGAAGAAGCTGGCTTCGTTACCAGAACGAATCACTACGCAAATTCGCAATTCCGACAATCCTGAGTTAATGGAAAAGATGAAAGCGAGATTGCTCGATTTGCAACTGAACCGCACCGAGCTATCTATGAAGTACGAGCCCTCCTATCGCCCGATGCAAGAGATAGACCAGGAAATTGCGGAAACTAAGTCATCAATCGCCGCCGAAGATCGGGCGCCAATTCGCGAACGCACTAGCGACCAGGATCCAGATCATGAATGGGCGCAGGCCGAGTTGTTGAAAAATCAGGTCGAACTGAATGCCCTTAGTGCCCATGCCACTGCTGAGAACATTCTCTTGGCGCATTATCGTCAAGCCGCCAGTCAGTTGGGTAATCGAGCGATTGAGCAGGAGCAGTTGCTTCACGATTTGAAAGCCGCCGAGGAAAAATATTTGCTCTACCTCAACAAGCGGGAGGAAGCAAGAATTGGAGATGCTTTGGATCAGGGTGGCATTCTTAATGTAACCATCGCGGAGCAAGCAACCGTCCCGGCTTTGCCCCAACTATCCGCAGTCGGCTTCGGGTTGGCTGGACTGATGGGCGCGAGTACCCTGAGCGTCGGCTTGGCGTTCGTTGCCGATTACTTGAACCCGGCGTTCCGAACACCGGACGAAATTATTGCGTATCTGCAGAGTCCGGTGTTGGCGTCTTTACCCCGCAAGAATGAGTAAGGGTCAAGTGTCTTTGTTTAAGGAAAGGTCCAATGAGCACATTTGTCGATCTGTTACCACAAACGTTGAATGACGTCTGCGAAGCAAGAACTGTCGAAATCGAAAACGAAGTGTCTCGCCCGCTGAGGCACGCAGCTTGGGACGCTGATGCATTCGCGGAAGAGCAGATCCGCGGCCTGGTGCGTCAAGTGTTTTTCCCGGGATGGCCGCAGCCGGCTCGTCAAGTCGTCTTCAGCCCCGTTGACCCAGGAACGGATATCAGCGGCATCTGTATGCAGGTGGGTCTGGCATTGTCCGCACAAGTAGTGGGAGCAACTTGTCTGGTAGAAGCCAATTTCAACGGCCCTGGCTTGGGACCGGTAGTCGAGAGAAATGGTCACGACCTGATTGCGAATCAGAAAAGGCCGGTCTTCCAAGACTCCCGGCGAAACTCCGACGAGCTGTGGCTGGTTCCCAAGAAAGATTTTTTCGCCGATAGCTCGAATCGTTTTTCAGGCGATTGGCTGCAAGATCGACTAACCGAACTGCGTCAGACTTTCGACTACTCCATACTCTATGGGCCGCCAGCCGCAACTGGCAGCGAGGCCGCTTTGCTGGGAAGCCTTTGCGAGGGTGTAGTCCTGGTTGTGGAGGCTAATTCGACCCGGCGCGTGGCCGCGCAAAAGGTGAAGGAGAAATTGCGTGAGGCAAATGCTTGCCTCCTGGGCACCGTGCTTTGCGGCAGGACATTTCCGATCCCGGACATTATTTACAAAAACTTGTAAGGAGCAGCAAAGCTCTTTGGCGATGTTGGGAGATTAGAAACTTTAGAACTTTAGCAATTGCGTGGAAGACGTATCGAATAACATTGTTCCCGGAGGCAACTGAGAAACTTCGTGCGAAACAGACTAAAAATCAGTCGGGACTCAATTAGCGGAGCCGCGTTCAAAGAATTGTCTTGATGACAGCTGCAACCAACCTGCCCTTACCTCTTAATCTCCAATCACAACAGTGGTATTCGATTCAAACTCGATACCGCTTTGAGAGAAAGGTAACCGCTCAACTGCAACACAAAGGCCTGCAGACATTTCTTCCAGTGCTCGAAGAATTCCATCGCTGGAGTGATCGTCGTCAATCCATCCACATACCATTGTTCTCGGGTTACACATTTGCCTGCTTCGATTTGTCCCCTGGATTGCGGATCGACATTCTCCATACCGAGGGTGTCATCGGGATCATCAGCTTCAGAGGACTCCCAATTCCAATTCCACCGAAACAAATTGAGGATCTCCAAAAGCTTCTGGCTCAGAAAGTCCCGTGCTCCCTCCACGCTTTCCTTAAGGTTGGACAAGCAGTGAGAATTCGAGGCGGTT
>Ga0073928_10004961_pt1 | contig 19060 bp, 16 predicted proteins | sample PaiPotPPA55metaG_FD_76969 | JGI IMG/M metagenome (GOLD analysis project Ga0073928, IMG submission 76969) | Iron sulfur acid spring bacterial and archeal communities from Banff, Canada, to study Microbial Dark Matter (Phase II) - Paint Pots PPA... ... | reverse complement strand
TTTCGTGCTGACGGTGCTGGTCGAAGTGTTCCGGCGCATTCCCTTTCTCGTGAACCTGTTCATCGTCATGTTCGCGCTGCAGGGCTTCGGCTCGGACATCTCGCTCTTCACGATTGCAACGGTATCCATCTGCATCGTGGCGACTGCGTTTCTCTCGGAGGTCATTCGCGCCGGGCTTGAATCCGTGCCGCGCCAGCAGATAGAAGCGGCCGAGGTGATGAACTTCGGCTTCATGCGCACGTTGTTCCTGGTGCTGCTGCCGCAGTCGTGGAAGGTGATCCTGCCGCCCGCGTTCGCGTTCATGGTGATGTTCATCAAGGACACGTCACTGGCGTCGCAAATGGGTGTGGTCGAGCTGACATTCACAGGCAAGGTCCTGATGAACCGGGGCTTCTCGCCCTTTCTCGTGTATGGCGCCGTCCTCGCCGCCTATTTTATTTTGTCCTACCCGCTAAGCCGTCTGGGTGTCTATCTGGAGAATCGCCTTGCCTCACCTCGTAGTCGAAAAACTCTCAAGCGCGTACGCTCAGCAACATGTTCTCCGCGACATCACACTCTCGGTTGAACGTGGCGAAGTCATCAGCCTGATCGGGCCGTCGGGCTCGGGCAAGAGCACGCTGCTGCGCACGCTGGTCGGACTGATGCCGCCCACGGCCGGGCGGGTCGTGCTCGACGACGAACAGCTTGATTATTCATCGCGTAAAAGCGTGCGGGCCGCGCGCGACAAGATGGCGATCGTGTTCCAGCAGTACAACCTGTTCCAGAACATGGACGTGCTGCGCAACGTCACCATCTCGCCCCTCAAGATCAAGAAGCGGCCGCGCGAGCAGGTCGAAGCAGAAGCGAAGGAGTTGTTGCGGCGTGTGGGCCTCGCGGAAAAACACGCGAGCTATCCCGACGAACTGTCGGGCGGACAGCAACAGCGTGTTGCCATTGCACGCGCGCTCGCGCTCAAGCCGGAGCTCCTTTTGCTCGATGAAATCACGGCCGCGCTCGATCCTGAACTCGTGAACGAAGTGCTCGACACGGTGCGCACGCTGGCAGGCGAAGGCATCACCATGTTGGTCGTGTCACACGAAATGTCGTTCGTGCGCGAAGTCTCCACGCGCGTGGTGATGATGGACAAGGGGCAGGTGGTGGAGATCGGTACGCCGGACAAGATCTTCAGCCATGCAAGCGAAGCGCGCACGCGGGACTTCGTCGGCAAGATACTGCGGCATCACTAGGTAAAAGCGACTAAAACCACCAGGGCGGTCAGGCGCTCGCCAGCAGGAACGGCGAGAGGTCAACATCGAAGGGAGCGGGCTTGCCCTGCACCAGGCTCGCAACAATCTGCGCCACCGCGGGGCCGGCGGTGAAGCCCATCCACGGGAAAAAGTTGATAAAGAAGCCGGGCGTGCCTGGCACTTCGCCCAGGATCGGCTCCCAGTCGTCCGTGCCGTTCACCACGGCCGCCCAGGTCCGGATCACGCGCAGCGCGCCAAGCACCGGCACCGTCGCCAATGCCACGGCCATGTTGCGCTGCAGGGAATCGGGATCCGTGCTGGGATAACCGCGGTTGTGCCAGCGCGCAGGCCAGCCGCCGCCGATCAGGATCGAACCCGCCTGGTTTTGCTTGAGCGTAAGTTTGTCGCCGGCGGAATAGACCAGGTGTGGAATCAACGGCGCAACGCGCTCAGTCACGGCAACCTGGATCGCAAAGCCCTGCACGTCGATTGAAATACCCAGCAACGCGGCGATCTTGCCCGCATCGGCGCCGGCCGCATTGACCACGCGCCCGGCCCGAAAAAGCGCCGTCCCGGCCGATACCTCGAAGCCGTCGCGTATGGGCGCGATTCGGGTCACTTCGGCATGGCGCACGAATCTGGCGCCCAGCGCACGGGCCGCTCGCGCGTACGCAAGCGTCGCAGCAAGCGGGCTCGCCTTGCCTTCGTCCGGACAAAATGCACCGCCCACGATTGTGTCCGAGAGATAGGGTGCCAGCGTCCTTACATCTGCGCGATCGAGCAAGCGGACCTCCAGACCTTGCGAGCGTTCCACCTCCGCCTTGGCGGCGATCGACGCCATCTGCGACGCGTCGGTCGCGACCAGCAAACCGCCCTTCAGGGACACTTCGAGATCGGCGCCGAGCGTCGCGGGCAAATCGCGCCATACATCGATGGAATGACGCAGCAAGCCGATGGTCGGTGCGAACGTCCGGGCCCACTGCGGCCCGCGATTGACGAAAGGGTCATGCGGGATCTGCGCGTGCAGACTGCCCGCGTTCGAGCCGGATGCCTGTGTGTTGAGCTCGCTGCGCTCGAGCACGGTCACGGCCAGGCCATCGCGGGCGAGATAATAGGCTGTCGCGCAGCCGGCGAGACCGCCGCCGATCACAATCACATCGTTCATCGGGTCAGCAAGTGGGATGTTGAAACGGTGTTACGTGGAGGAGGTGTCCGGAGCTTGCATGTTACGCCGCGCGAGAAAAAAGCCGAAGTTCTCGGGCAACAACGCGTGCGGCGCCGGGTGACCCAGCGAGTGCGCCGCACGGTACACGAAGTTCGGATCGGCCAGCAGTTCCCGCGCGATGGCCACGAGATCAGCGGAGCCTTCGCTGACTATGGTGTTTGCCTGGCCAGGCTCTGTGATCAGCCCCACCGCCATGGTCGGGATGCCCGCTTCACGACGAATCCGCTCTGCGTAGGGCACCTGATGCCCGGGCGTTTCCGGGCGCGTGGACCTGGCAACCGGGCCACGGATACCACCCGACGAACAGTCGACCAGGTCGATGCCAATGTCCTTCAGCCCACGTGCCAGTTCGATGGTCTCGTCAAGCGTCACGCCCCCCGCGCTTTCGTCCACGCAGGACGCTCGATACCACACCGGCATCGCGTCCGGCACCGCTCGCCTGACCGCTTGCGCGGCGTCGAGCGCGAAGCGCGCGCGGTTCTCTAGAGTGCCGCCGTACCGGTCGGTCCTGCCATTCGATATCGGCGATAAAAACTCATGCAACAGATAACCATGCGCACCGTGCACTTCGATAAAGTCAAGACCTGCGCTAACCGCGCGCCGGGCGCTCGCCGCGAACGACCCGACAATGCGGGCGATCCCTGCCTCGTCGAGCGCGGCGGGAATCGGCCAGCCTTCTGCATGGGCAATCGCCGAAGGCGCGACCGTTGGCCAGCCGCGCGGCGGAGATGCGCTCGCGAGCGGTCCCGCGCCGTCCCACGGACTGGCCGAACTACCCTTGCGCCCGGCATGCCCGATCTGCACGCCGACCGATATGCCCTGCCGGTGATAAAGCTCGGCCAGTTGCCGGAAGCCGTCTATCTGGCTGTCATCCCAAAGCCCGAGACAGCCCTCGCTGATGCGGCCGTCCCGCTCCACCGCGGTGGCTTCGATCACCGCGCCGCCCACGCCGCCGAGCGCAAAACGCGCGTGATGCGCGAGATGCCACGCATTCACGGCGCCTTCGACGGCGCGGTACTGGCACATCGGCGACACGACAATGCGGTTGGAGAAGGTGACGCCTCGCAAGCTGAACGGCGTGAACAAGCGGATCCCGGGCATAGCCGGCTCAGCCCTTTTGCGCCGCGCACCGCGCAACATAGGCGTTGATGTCGTCGATGATCGAGACGATCTTCGCGCGCCGTTCCGTGCCCTCGCTGCCCAGCGCGGCGAACCTGGTCAGCGGTGGCCGTACGTCGCCGACCGGATAACCCTGCGACGCGGCCAGCGCCTTCGAATAGCATTGGTGTCCGTAGGTCGGATGACCCTCCGCGATGATGCGGTCGAAACTGGCAATCATCTTCTGGATGGTCTTGGCCTCCTCCAGCTCGCCCTCGACCAAGGCGTTCCACAGCCGCGTGGAAGCCTCGGGGATGTAGTTCGCATACGGGTTCACATAGCCGACCGCGCCGAGCAGGAAACTTTCCACGGGCCGCTCGCCGGCGAACACGTTCATCACGCCCCCGGTCGCTTCGATCACGTCATAGACGCGGCCGACGTCCATGCTCGCTTCCTTGATATAGCGGACGTTGTCGAGTGCCCACGTCAGGCGCGCCACCAGTTTCGCCGACATGTCGACGTTGGTCGTCACGGGGTTGTTGTAAAGCATGATCGGCAACGACGTGGCCTCGGAGATCGCCCGGTAATACTCGAAGATCTCGTCGTCAGTCGGGGTGTAGTAATACGGCGGCGCGATCATGAAACCGTCTACGCCCAGCGCTTCTGCCTCACGGGTATAACGCACCGCGTTCGATGTCGACGCGTTCATGGTGCCGACCAGCACATCCATTCGCCCGGCCACATGCTTGACCGTCGCCTCTACATATTGAGTGCGCTCCTCGTCGTTGATGGTCAGGAACTCGCCGGTCGTACCCAGGATGATCACACCGGGAGAGCCCGCTTCTATTTGCCAGTCAAGGAAACGCCTGAGTGCGCCTTCATCGATCGACTCGCCGTCGGCGGTAAAGGGCGTCACGGTCACACCATAGCTGCCACGAAAAACTTTACTCACGTATCTCTCCGTTAAATCATTGAACGCTTGAGCGCAATGCGCACAGTTTCTGCGCATGAGATCAAAGTTGGTTTTTGTCTCCAACCAGCCTTCAACCTACCTTCAAGCCCGTCCAGGACCGAATCAAGCCCTATTCTTGCCCTATTTCGGTAAAAATTGATCTGCGTGTCCAGTGGGTTTACACCAATTTCCCAAAAATTTCACAAAATTCCAACATTCAATTTTGTTCACATGGCGTCTGAATGTTAGCATGGCGCACGCTTTGTCACAAAGCGTGTACGTCAAAAAATGTTCCGATGTAGCGCACCGTGGCGACCGCGGGACGTGCAAACCACGTGGGCAGGCAGCACGATTCAGGCAAATCTTCGCCAAGCTTCGCAACAGCCGCGAAGAAACTGCTTCGTACTGCCAATTTTCAGCAGCATCAATTCAGGGGAGTTGAGTGGCATGAGAACTATCAGGCGGATCGCAGCGCTTGTGGGCGTTGCAGCAACGGGTTTGGCTCACGCGCAGAGCAGCGTCACGCTGTATGGCGTGATCGACGTGGGTCCCACGTTCGTGAGCAATGAAGGCGGTGCGCATAACATCAAGATGGACGACTCGATTGCCTCGGGCGACCGGTGGGGCCTGAAGGGAACGGAGGATCTTGGCGGCGGGCTCAAGGCGATCTTCACCCTTGAGAACGGGTTCGATGCACTGAACGGCCAGCTCCGTCAGGGAGGACGCGAATTCGGCCGGCAGGCATGGGTCGGTTTGCAGAACGAGTACGCGGCCATCACTATCGGCCGCCAGTACGACTTGATCTACGACTACACCGCCAACTATGCGATGAGCGCCTGGGCCAGCGGCTATGCCACGCATCAGGGCGATCTGGACCGCATGGGCTGGGAGCGCCTGGATAACGTGGTCAAGATCAAGAGTGCGGATTTCCACGGGCTGCAGGGAGGCGCAATGTATTCGTTCGGCAATGTGGCGGGCAGTCTTCATCAGCAAAGCGCATGGTCCGCGGGCGGGCAGTACAACCACGGCGCGTTCTCGGCCGGCGCGGTGTATCTGCGCATGAACAACCCGTTCGGTTCGAACGCGATCGATCCTTACGCCTCCATGGGCGTCTCCAGTTTTCTGGGACAGACCACGGCGACACGCAACCCCGTCACCGGGCAAGTCACCGACCTGTTTGCGAGCACGCCCCTGCAGATCGACAGCCAGAGCGTGCTTACGCTTGGCGCAAGCTACGTCATGTCGAACGTCACGTACGGTGTCGCGTACTCGGACGTCTGGTTCAAGGGGTTTGGCCGCACGTCGGCGCTGCGCACCTACGATACGGGTGCGTCGTGGCAGGTCACCCCATCTTTCAATGCGGCAGCGGGTTACTTCTACTCGACCTTCGAAGGCCATCACTACAACGAAGCCAGCCTCGGCTTCGACTACGCGTTCACCAAGCGCACCGACGTCTACCTGCAGAGCTCTTACCTGCGGGCGTCGTCGGGTGTGGACGCTGTTCAGGGCTTCCTGTTCACACCGTCAACCACCAGCACGCAGACCAGCGTGCGGATTGGCCTGCGTCACCGCTTCTGATAAAGAAGCGCCGCACGACTTTCGGGTCGTGCGGCGCGGCGGATTGCTTCCCGGGTCGACGTTCAGGCGAGGCCCGGGTTCAGGCATTCACGAGCGCTTATTGCGCGGTCATTGCGCGGTCATTGCGCGGTCATTGCGTGGTCATTGCGTGGTCATTGCGTGGTCATTGCGTGGTCATTGCGCGGTCAGAAGCCGAAGCTCTTCCGCCTGAAAACGCATCGGCGAATAGGGTCGCATGTCGACGCCCGGGTCGCGGCCAGTCATCAGGTCTGCTACCAATCGTGCGGTCAGTGGCCCGAGCGTATAGCCGGCATCGCCGGGAATGGCGGCATGCAATCCTGGCAATCCAGGCATCTCGCCCAGCACGCCCCGGCCATCGACTTTCGAATTCACGCCGGCCCACGTCCGGAGGATCTGCAGCGACCCGAGCGCCGGCACCATGAACTGCGCCAGCGATACATTGCCGATCACGCTGGCGGGATCGACAACGGGATAGCCGGCGCCTGCCGCGAGCTTCGCCGGCCACCCGCCGCCAATCACGACCTGCCCCGTCGATAATTGCTTGAGTGTGATGGACCGCTCGGCGTGCTGCACGAGATGCAGGATCAGCGGCGGCGCAGCCTCGGTAATATTCATGTGCAGCGGCTCGGGATCCACCGGCAGGAAGGTCCCTGCACTATCCATCAGCGCACGCGCGCCGGGGCCGGCCGCAACGGCGACTTGTCTCGCGTCGAGCGCGCCGAGCGACGTGGTCAGCGCGAAGCCCGAGCCGGTGGGACGCAGTTGGTTGACCTTGCATTGATCGACGATGGTCACGCCCATGCGTGACGCCCACGCCCTGATCTGCGTGTTGCACTTGAGCGGGTTCAGCTTGCCCTCGTTGGCGCACAACTCGGCGCCGAACGCAGCGGGGCCAAGATACGGCGCAATGCGCTGCAGGTCGGCACGTTCGAGGAGTTCGACCTCGAGGCCCAGCTCTCGTTCACGACGACTTTTGGCCACGAGGAAATCGAACTGTTCCGGCGTCTCGGCGATCATCAGGCCACCCGATACCTGCATGTCGAAATCCGCGTTGATGGCTCGCTCGAATTCCCGCCAGTACTCGACCGCTTTCGGATACAGCGGCAACTGCTGTTCAAAACTGGCCACGCGCTCGGGAAAGAGCCGCATGAAACGACTCTGCATCTGCACATGAAGACTGCCGGCATTCGCTGTCGACGCGGCAGAGCCACCGGCGTCGAGCAGCATGACCTCGCGCCCCCGCTGCGCGAGAAAACCCGCCAGGCACAATCCGACAATGCCCGCGCCAATGACCGCGACATCGGTTTGCCGGCGCGGCAACGCGCCCATCGTGGGATCGTTCATGAATCGTTGCCGTGGCCGGCCAGTTCCGCAATCGATACCGGTTTGACTGGAACACGGGGGGCAAATCCGGACATCTCGTCGCGCGAACGACCGAAGCGTTCGCAAACGATCTCGTCGAGAACGGGCGCGCAGTAACGCCCCTGGCAGCGTCCCATGCCAATACGCGTACGCCGCTTGATCGCGCCGACCGTGCTCAGGCCCTCGTCGAGCGCCGCGTCCAGCTCGCCGAAGGTGACTTCCTCGCATCGGCAGATCACGGTGTCGCCGCAGCGTTCCTTCGGAGCATTCAGCGGACTTGCATAGACAGTCCAGAGCGCTTGCTGGAAGCGGCGCTGTCTAGCCAGATCGGCAACCGCGCGATCGCGTTCGCCGGTGAGCGGACCCGCGAGCGCATGGCCCAGCGACACGGCAACCGCCGCGCCGACGATCGAGCCCTCCGCAAGCGCCGCCTTCGCTCCGCCAAGTCCCGTGCAATCACCGAGTGCATAGACGCCCGCGACGCTGGTCTGGCCCGTGTCATCGCGGCGTGTTGCAAGCTGCCGCCGATGGGTATCGAAGTCATGCGTGCACCCAAGCGCACGCAGCAGTTCGTTGGCTGGCTCAAAGCCGTAGCCGAGGCACACGACATCGACATCAATACGCGGAGCAAGCGTCTCCCCCGACACACGTGCAAGGATGACCGACAGCCCGCTCCCGGTTTTCTCTATGGCCTCGATCACAGTGTCATTGATGATGTGCACGCCGTTGCGCTTCACCATCCGGTTATAGCCGACACCCTCGGCAACGAGCCCGGGAGCCGCGAGAGCCATCGTGACGAGCGAGCCCAATGTGGCCAGCCCAGGCCGCGGCGCCGCTTCAACCACAGCCGCGACGCTCGCACCGCCGCTCAGGAGCTCAGCCGCGAGTTGCAGGTTGAGCGGCCCGTTGCCCGCGATCAGCACGCGCTTGCCAGGCAGGCGCCGTGACGTGCGCCACAGCGTTTGCGCGGCGCCGGTCGTCATCACGCCCGGCAGCGTCCACCCCGGTACCTGCCAGCCGCGCTCGTAGGCGCCTGTCGCGACAATGCATGCTGCGGGCCGGAAGCGGATCGACCGTCCACGTACCGTCGCGATGAACTCCTTCGGCTCGAACGCGCCCCAGACCAGCGCGTCGTGGATGATCTCCACGCCCGCCTTGCGCGCAGATTCGATGAGCGCCGCGCCCCGGCGATGCTGCGCGTCGGGAAGCGCGACCCCTGGTTCCGACGCCGATGCGGATACCGACACCGCCAACTGCTTGTAGTACTGGCCGCCGGCCTGACTGCGTTCGTCGAGCACGGTGACCTGCACGCCGGCCCGTTGCGCGAAGAGCGCGGCGGACAATCCACCCGGTCCGGCGCCGATCACAAGCAACGCCGGTTCACGTATTTCAGGTTCAGGCGAGCCGGCGTAACTGCCCGAAGCGGACGCCGTCACGGGCGGCAGTGGACGTGCGTGCGCGCCGCGCCGGACGGTGACCGGCTTCTCGATCTTCGTCATGCATGCGCGGCGATTCGCGACGCCGTCTATTTCGACGAGGCAATCCTGGCATACGCCCATTCCACAGAACACGCCGCGCGGCTGACCCGAGACGGTGGTCCGGAACTGCTGCACACCATGCGCGATGAGCGCGGCCGCCAGGGTTTCACCGGCCCGGGCTTGAAGCGTCTCGCCGTCGAACTGGATAGGAATGGTTTGGGTCATGGTCGATCAATGGGTGCATCAGCAAGCATAAAACAAATGATCCGGCTCAAAGCGACGGCTCCAGCCGGGTGTTCAAGACAAGTTCGGCCACGGTCGCATTGTTCGGCAACGACAACAAGAAGGCGATCGTATCCGCAACAGTTTCCGGGCGCAGCCGGTCGGCCACGGGACTTGCGCTGGCAAAGTGCGCGATCAGTTCTGTATCCACCGCGCCGGGACACAGCGCGGTCGCGCGCACGCCACTCTCCCAGCCGTCGAAGCGCGCCGCGTGCGTGAGTGCCATCACGGCGTGCTTCGTCATCGAGTAGCCGATGGAATCCGTCGGCCGATACCGCTTGCCGTCGGTGGAGGCCACGTTGATCACCCGGCCGCGGCCGCCCATCCTCAGCGCGGGCATCGCGGCGCGAATCGTACGGAACGGCCCCTTCACGTTGACCTCCCACATCTGGTCGAGCGCGCTTTCGTCGCCTCGTTCAAGCACTATTTCGAGCAGGATGCCGGCGTTGTTGATCAACGCATCAATACGACCGAAGCGCGCCAGTGTCGCCGCGACCCACGCGGCAGGCGATGCGGCGTCGAACGCATCGTAGTGCCCGACCAGCACGCGCGCCGTGTCCGCCGCGAGCGCCGGATCGATGCTCGCGGGATCCCGTACACCGAGCGAAAGCGTGTACCCGTCGTCGTAGAGACGCTGCGCGATAGCTGCGCCGATACCCCTGGATGCACCCGACAACATGACCACACCGCGCTCTTCCCCGTTAGCTTGAGTCATCAAAAGAGCCCTTGATAGACACCGCCGTCGTTGACGATGTTCTGCGCTGTCATGAAGCCGTTCTGGGCACTGCACAAGAACGCGATCAGGTCGCCGCACTCGGACGGGTCCGCAAAGCGTCCTGCCGGGCAGTGGCTCAACCGGTCCGCGACTATTGCTTCATAGCTTGTGTTGCCGCGTGCAGCATGACCGTGCAGGTTCGTGATCAACGCGTCGGTTTCGAAGAGTCCGGGGCACACGCTGTTGATCACCACGTTGTGAGGAATCAGTTCGCGCGCCATGGCGGCAATCGCGCCGGCGAGCGCGAGCCGCGCCGCGTGACTGGGCCCGAAGCCGACCTGCGGAAACTTGATAAAGCTCACCGACATGTTGACGATACGGCCAAAACCGCGCTCGCTCATACCCGGCACGACGGCGCGGATGAGTTCGAGCGACGAAAAGAAATGCGCTTCCATCCAGCCGTCCCACGCCTCACGCGTGATCGTCCGGAAGTTATCGGGGACCTGGCGAATCCCGGGATTGGCAACCAGGATGTCCACGACCCCGGCCTGTTCGAGCACCTCGGCGCGTCCATGCGCGGTGCTCAGATCAGCGCTGACGGTCGCGACTTTCACGCCGGTTTCGGCAGCGAGCTGGCGCGCAGCGGTTTGAAGTGTTTCCTGTGAGCGCGCGACCAGTGTCAGGTCCACGCCCTCTCGCGCGAGCGAACGCGCCGCTGCCAGTCCCAGCCCCTTGCTGCCGCCGCACACGACCGCGCGACGGCCTGTGATACCTAGATTCATGATGTCTCCGCAGGCCGGCATACCGCTCGCCGGCTCGAATGGGGTTTGTCTTGCACCGGTCTTCAGGCCGGCTTCGCGAACGAGGCCGCCAGCAATCGCGGCGGCACCTTGAAGCGGCCGGCGACATCGCGCCATTGCTCGCGCACCGTGGTGATCTCGGCGGTGTCGCCGGCGACCAGCACCGTGGCCGGCAGCAATTGCGCGTTGTAGCGCGCAGCGCCGGACTCCGTGTATCCGCCCGCGTCCAGGAACGCGACGAAATCGCCGCGCGCAAGCGGCGGCATCATGCGGTCCGCGCCGATTTCATCTGAGTTGCACAGCGGCCCGACGAGATCCACGTGGTCCGTCGCGTCACGCGCCGTGTCTTTCACTGCTACCGCGTGGTAGTACCAGTCGAGGGCGGACGCCCAGGAAAGATGATTCGTCGACAGGTCGAGGTTCACCCATTTCTTCGACGACCCTTGCTTGATCGCGCCTACGCGGCCGACGGCGACACCCGAAGGCCCCGAGATTGCGCGGCCCGGTTCGATCCGCAATTTCGGCAGCGGCAAGCTCAGCCGCTCCGCTTCCTCGCGGATCGCCGCAGCGCAAAGGCGGCCATAGATCTCGGGCGTAGGGGCTGCGTTGTCATCGATCTGCGAACGCGGCCCGGTGCCGTACCATTTTCCGAAGGTCCAGCCGCCGCCAATATCGATGCAGGGCGGCGTCCAGCCGGTTTCATCGCGCAGGAAGCCGGCCCAGGTGATCATCTCGCGCGCCATGATCGCAAAGTTCTCGGGATCGTTCGACATGCGGCTCAGGTGGAAATGCGTTTCCTTCAGTTCGATGTTCGGCATCTGCTGCGCGCGCTTCACGATCTCGACCGTCTGTTCGCGCGTCATGCCCCACTTGGTTGAATCGCTTTGTTCCTTGAGCGTGCCGGGGCCGTGCATGGCAACGCCCGTGCGTCCCGCCAGCGGCAGCAAATCCAGCTTCAGCCGGATGCCTATACTGACCGTCTTGCCGAGGCTACTTGAAATAGCGTCGATGCGATCCAGTTCGTCCATTGCATCAATATTCACGCAGATGCCGTTGGCAATCGCCATCTCGAGTTCTTCGTCCTGCTTGTTCGAACCGTTCAGCACGAGCTTCTGCGGATCAGTGCCCGCCAGCAGCGCGATATACATCTCGTTCACGCCGAAGCAGTCGCCTCCTGCCCCCTCCTGGTTAAGAATGTGACGGATGGCAAGGCCGTTGTTCGACTTGTTGGCAAACAGGATTTCAACCTGCGGATAGTGGGCGAGAAAGCCGTCGCGAAACGCGCGATACCGGTCACGTAGTTCGTTTTCCGAAATGATGTAGAGCGGCGCGCCATGTGTCTGTGCAAGCGCCTGCACGTCGCAGCCGTCGACCCATAGATTGCCGTTGGAACCTATGCCGATGTACTTGCCGTATTGCACGGAAAAACCGCAGGGGTTTGCAGCCGTTCGTTCTGTCATTGCCTTCTCCTTGCTGAAGTCTGGTATCTGAGTCCGCTGGGGTCCGCGCTACAGCAGACCTTCGGCTTGCAAGCCGGCCGCGAGCGCATCGCGCTGGGCGGCGCCGAGCGAACGCAGCGGCGCGCGCGGCTTGCCGCCGCCGGGAATGTCCAGCAGGTCCATGGCGGCCTTCGTCGATGGATAAAGCGTGCGGCCATCGCTCGTGAACAAATCGGTCAGGCGGCGCCCCATAGCCTGGAGGCGCGCGGCGAGCGTGGTGTCGCCATCGCGTGCGGCTTCAAAGAGCATTTGGCCGCCCTCGTCCCACACATTCGGGAAACAATCGATCACGCCATCCGCGCCCAGTTGCACCGCCGGGACGCCAAACACCGAGGACGGCCCGCAAAACACACGCAGGCTGTCGTGCACCGCCAGGAAGGTGCCGTAGAAGTTGTTCCAGTCGCCCGAGCTTTCCTTCACGGCTACCACGCGCTCGAGCTGGCCCAGACGGGCGACGAGCTTCGGCGTCAGGTAGTTCACCGCGTTGCCGGGAATGTTGTAGAGCATGACCGGCAAGCCGATGCGCGCAGTGACATCGGCGTAGTGCGCGTGGATTTCATCGTCGGTCAGTTTGACGAAGTAAGGCGGCAGGATCAGGGCACCATCGCAGCCCGCCTTTTCCGCCTGCAATGTCAGCGCAACGGTCTCTTCCACCCCGATCATTCCCGTCCCGGCGATCAACGTGCCGCGTGTGCCGATCACCGCTTTCGAGCTTGCGAAAAGCCGGGCGCGTTCTTCGGCGCTCATCGCCCAGAATTCACCGGTGCATCCGCCTACCACCACCCCCGTCGCACCCAAGGCGAGATGGCGATCAATCACATCGCCCAGTTCGCGTTCGTCGATCTTGCCGTTGTCGTCAAACGGCGTCGTGATGGCCGGCATGGCTCCGGACCAGCTCACACTATCTCTGTTCATGCAAAAATCCCGTAGTCGTAAAAAAGTTGTTCAGGCTGCGTCGCGCGTGCGCTTGATCGACGTGACGTTCTTGTCGTCACGGTTCTGGCGCAGGCCGGTCTTGCGCGAGAACACGTGCACGCGCGCGAGCGTCACGTCAAACGGCACGTCCTGGCCCGCTCGAAGCTCGGCCGCAAGCGGCACGTCGCTCGCAATGCGCGTGCACAGCGTCGCGCCGCCGCAATCCATCAGCACGATGGATTCATGCCCGGTCGGCTCGACCACCTTGATGCGGGCGCTATGGGTTCCACGACCAAGCATGATGTCCTCGGGCCGCAGGCCGATCGCCACTTCCCGGTTCGCGTCCGTTTGAAGCGCTGCATGCGGCAAGCGCAGAGAAAGCCCGCCTGCGCGCACGGCAAAGCCGTTGTCATCGCGCTGCAGGTCGCCATTGACCAGCGACATTGCCGGCGTGCCGATGAAGCCGGCCACAAACTGGTTCGCCGGGCGGTAATATATTTCGTCGGGCGTGCCAAACTGTTGCAACACGCCGCCATTCATCACGGCGATGCGCGTGGACATGGTCATCGCCTCGAGCTGATCATGCGTGACGTAGACGGTGGTCGTGCCAATGCGCTGATGCAACTCGATCAGCTCGGCGCGCATGTGGGCACGCAGCTTGGCGTCGAGATTCGACAGCGGTTCGTCCAGCAGGAATACCTTGGGTTTGCGGATCAGCGCCCGGCCGAGCGCCACGCGCTGCTGCTGCCCGCCTGAAAGCTGTTTCGGCTTTCTCGCCAGCAACGGTTCGAGTTGCAGCAACTGCGCGATATGGGTCAGCATCGCCGGCCATTCGCGCTTCGGGATGCCGCGCTTTTTCAGCGGATAGACAATGTTCTCCGCTACCGTCAAATGCGGATACAACGCGTACGACTGGAACACCATCGCTATGTCGCGTTTGGCCGGCGGCAGTTCGTGCACTTCCTCGCCGCCTATGTGAATCGCGCCGCTCGTCGGCTGTTCCAGCCCGGCGAGCATGCGCAGCGTGGTCGTTTTTCCACAGCCCGACGGCCCCAGCAGGCAGACAAATTCGCCATCGCGAATATCGAGGTCGAGCGACGGAATGGATACCACGTCGCCGAAGACCTTGCGTACGTTCTTGAAACTTACTGCTGCCATGGATCTGCTCCGGAATGCGTGATCATGATGTCGTGCGTGATGTTGCGCATGAGGTCCTGAACGCTCATCCCTTAACGCCGCCCGCGCCAAAGCCGCTGGTCAGGTAGCGCTGGAGGAAAGCGAAGAAGAACAGCAGCGGCACGCTCATCATCACGGAGGCCGCCATCAGCAGCGACCACTCGATGTTGAACGACGACACAAGCATGTTCATTACCCCGGTGGTCAGGGGACGGGTTTCGTCGGTGTTGACCATGACAAGCGCGTACAGGTACTCGTTCCACGCAAGAATGAAGGTGAACAGCGCGGTCGAGATGATGCCTGGCAGCGCCTGCGGCAGGATCACGTCCATGAATGCGCCGAGACGGCTCGCCCCGTCCACCAAGGCTGCTGCTTCAAGGTCTTCCGGAATGCCCGCCATGAAAGAGCGCAGCAGCCACAACGCATACGGCAGCGCGAACGTGGTGTACGAGATGACAAGACTCGTCAGTGTGTTCTCCAGCCCGAGCTTCACCATCATCAGGTAGAGAGGTATGATCAGTACAACCGATGGCATCAGGTACGTGCAGAGCACCGCGATGGCAATCGTCTCGCGCCCCCGGTACTTGAAGCGCGCAAGACTGTAGCCGCCAAGCGTTGCAACCACCATCACCACCACAGTCGTTGCCACCGACAGCACCACGGAGTTCCAGAAATAGCTGAGAAAAGGCGTGTCTTCCAGCAGCCGCTGGTAGTGCTCAAACGTCACGTGCTCAGGCAGCAACTTGATCGGGAACACAAACAATTCGCTTTGCGGCTTGATCGACGTGAGCAGCATCCAGATCAGCGGGAACACCATCAGGATCACGATCACCCAGGTAATGATCGATGCCGGCAGGTTGGTCTTATCGGCTCGCATCCTGGCTCCTTGTGCGTTGCGAACGGTAAAGATAGGCCGCCATCAGCACACCCATCGCTACCATCATGCCGACCGCCGATGTGGAAGCAGTGCCCATCTGGTTCAGCCCGAAGGCTTGTTGATAGACGAGCAGCGGCACCGAGCGCGTCTGATTGACCGGACCTCCCCCCGTCATCAGGTACAGCAGGTCGAACTCCTTGAAGTCCCAGATGATTCGCAACAGGATCACTACTCCCAGGACTTCCCTGAGTTGTGGCAGCGTTACATCGAAGAAACGGCCGAAGGGTCCGGCGCCATCCATGCGGGCGGCTTCGTAAAGCGACAAGGGTATGGTCTGCAAGCGCGCCAGCACGGCAATCACCACGAACGGGAAATACTTCCATGTCCCAACCAGCACAATGCTGATCATCGCGTTCGGCATCTGCCCAAGCCAGTTGACCGGCGCGTCGACAATATGCAGCTCCAGCAGCACCTGGTTCAGCAAGCCATAGAGGTCGTTGAACAGCCAACGCCAGACAAGTACCGCCACGACAGTGGAGACGAAGTACGGAAACAACACGAGGCTGCGAGCCGCCGACCGGAACATGATCTTCTCGTTAAGGAGCAGCGCCATGCCGACACCGCAGAGAATCTGCAGGACGAGCGTTGACGTCGTCCAGACAATCGTCACCCACAGCGAGAACCAGAAGGTAGGCGAGCCCAGCATGTCCCGATAATTGGCGAGCCCCACGAAGGTGGATTGCTGTGTCGGCGTATACACCGCGTTGAGGGAGAGCCACAACGCGTAAAGCAGCGGATAAACAATTGTTGCTATCAGCAACAGCACGGCCGGAGCGATCAGCAGAACGCCGAGCCGGCTGTAAGTCGACTCGAGGGATCGGATGCCCATGCCGGGCAATGAAACTGTAGCCATGCGTTTTCCGTAACGTGTCCGTCCGTGACTGCACAAGCCACGGACGGTGAATGGCGTAAGAGCGCAACGAACACCGCCTGCCGGTCGCAGGCGGTATCGCGTTCAGGCTTTCATCAGCGATTCAAGTTTCTTCGCTGTTGCGCCGACGACGGACTTGGGCGGCTCGTTGTTCAGTACGACCCGCTGGACCATCTCGGCCAACACATTGCTCGCCACAATCTCGTTAGCACGACGATTGGGTTTGTGAGCCGGCGACTCGTAGCCGAGATTGTGACCCGACGCAGCCGCAGCCGACATGAGCTCTACTTCTTTAGGATACTTTTTGATGATCGCGTTACTGGTGTAGCGCGGGTCCGAGGCAATCGTCTTCAGCACCGGCAGGAGGTGCGCTGGTGCGCCGAGCAACTCGGAAATGTAGCCGGCCGGATCGAAGAGGTATTCCGCGAACAATTTGGATGACGAAATATTTTTGGCCTTCTTAGGGATGAAGACGCAGGGAAAGTCATTATAAGTCCATGCCGGCACCGACTTCGAGATCGTCGGGTAGGTCGCGCAGGTCACCGAATCGGCAATCCCGGGGTTCTGCGTCGCAATGTTGTCGAGCACGCGGCCACCGTAGATACCGGTCGCGGTCGAACCGGAGACAAAGGCGGTCAAGCTTTCGCCCCAGCTATAGCCCGTGGCGCCGGGCGGACAGAATTCGCGCATCGATTTATAGAAGTCAAGCGCATCGAGCGTCGCCTGACTGTCAATAGCAACCTGCAAATCCGGCGTAAATACCTGGCCGCCGGCCCGATGGATGAAACCGAGCATGATCAGCGACGTCATGCTGTTCAGGCCGTACGGCAGCGGCGCACCATAGATTCGCCCGCCCTGCATCTTCTTGCAGGCCGTGCGCAATTCGTCCCAGGTTTCCGGCACCTTGTCGACGCCGGCCCTCCGCATCAGGTCGCGCCGGATCCACATGACATCCGCCGCAGTATTTGCCAGGCCTGTGGCGCACAATTTGCCGTCGGCGGTCTTGAAGACATCGTTCGCGTTCGGATAGTACTTGTCGAGGCCCACGGCTACGGCGACGTCATCGACGGGTTCAACCAGGCCATCAGCGAAATACGTCTGAGCGGCATACGACGGCAGGTGCGTGATGATGTCCGGCACCTGATTCGCTGCGAACGCCGCGGCTAATTGTGCGGGATAGCCCTCGTCGGACGTGGCTTCGAACACAACTTTGACGCCCGGATGCGTCGCCATGAAACCGGCGATCTGCGCCTTATAAGCCTTGAGTTGGTCCGGCGCGGCTTGCGTCGACCACCAGCGCAATGTGATGGACTCCGCGCCGAAGGCGCTTCGACCGAATGGCAAGCCTGCTGCCGTCGCCGATACGCCGGCCGATGCGGCCAACTTGAGCAGGCGGCGCCGCTTTGCCGAATGACCTGCTGACTTCTCCCCGCGATCCTCGTTAAACGTCATGCCGCACTACCCCCGTCAATTGTGTGCGCCTGTCGCACCGATGTGCGTATTTATACCCGATCATAAATCGCTAAACAACGCCTATTGGCATTTTTTGGAGCCCGTTTTTTGAAATTATTTTCTTGTATATGAATTTATGTTCGTAGGGCGCACAACAGTCGAGGTTAGTTTTATGCCTCATGAGGCGCAAGGCTAGTTCGCGTCCGTCCCTGTCGCGTCAGCGGGCGCGCAAGGCCAAGCCCGGGCGTGACGCGCTTTCTCGAGGACGATCTTTGGCAGGCCGTTAAAACCTCGATCGACACGATCTCGCGTGACACTGCACGGGCGCAGGAGCACTACAGCGGCGCGCACTGGCTGATATCGCTCTAGTATTTGCTGGGTCTGTGCATTTCGGAAGTCGTCAGCAATCCGATGGGGGGATTTTTTAGACGGCAGGACCGCGACGGCCGGGACCGCCGGTGGCTAGCGGTGACCGCAAGGGTGACAAGGAGGGTTCGTTGCCGGCGACGACCAAACTGATGGCGGAGTCGACCCGTTATCGCCGGCACCCTATTAATTCGTATTCCTTATTCTCGTTGATCCCTGCTCCATACCTTGTCTATTGGACAGGACAACATTCCCCACGGTGGGCGCAGCGATCTCATCTGGTAGCAAGCTTTCACGGCCTTCGCTAACGGCCGGACAAGACCACCGCGATACATCGCCATCCGCTCTTTGAGTACCAGGCCTATTGGCGTGCAGGCAGGATTCCGGTGCGGTTGGGCGCTCTGGGATCCGGGCTCTCAGTTGTTCTCGTGCCGTTGCTTCGCATACTGCTGATTATGCCGTCCGTGCCTTTCGTAAGGCCCGCGCTAGCTCGCACGTCATCGCCGACAGCGGCGCCCGGCGGTGCGCCCATGCCATTGCCGCTTTGAACGAGCGCTCCGTTCCCGACGTCGGTCACGCCGCCCCCAGCTTGCGCGTAGCACTCGCCTGACATAGCGATAACTAAGACTGAAAAAACTGAAAAACAGATTTTCTTTGTCGCGACTATCATTTTCGACTCCAAAAAACATTATTGCCTTGCGCATCGGATGCGAGCGCAAGAGGTGAGCCAGGCGCATGAAGCCAGGGGCTACCGGCGCCCCCCGCCGCCTCCGTGAAAACCGCCTCCTCCAAAGAATGCGCCTCCACCGTGAAAGCCGCCCCCTCCATGAAAGCCGCCTCCTCCATGAAAACCGCCATGAAAGCCGCCATGAAAGCCGCCGCGCGGTCCGAAGTGGACATGATCCATATGATGGAAGTGATGAAACCGATCGACGAAGATGAACGAGGCGCCGAAGCCGAACGCCACAGGCGGCCCATAAAACCACGGGTCGTAATAGGGATAGTACGGATACGGGGGCGGCGCGGAAACGTCACCCATATCGACGCCCGCGTCCTGCTGCTGGATCTGCCAGGTGCCGTCGGGCTGCTTGCACGCAAGGCCCGATA
>Ga0073928_10004960_pt1 | contig 19068 bp, 21 predicted proteins | sample PaiPotPPA55metaG_FD_76969 | JGI IMG/M metagenome (GOLD analysis project Ga0073928, IMG submission 76969) | Iron sulfur acid spring bacterial and archeal communities from Banff, Canada, to study Microbial Dark Matter (Phase II) - Paint Pots PPA... ... | reverse complement strand
TGGTCGCCATCGCTAGCTCCTCCCCTTGGCCGCGGGTTCCGGGGGCGGTTTCGCTCCCGCAGGCTGGGCCTTTGGAGCGTCATTCGGCAAAGGCGTCGGGTTAATCGCTGCCGTCATGGTGAATCCAAACGTTTGAGCGGTCGGCACGATATCGGTCTCTTTGGCTTCCTTAATTTCTACTTTGCCGAAGTAACCGGAACGCTTCAGTTGAGTGATCAAATTCGCCACCGCGTTGATTGATCCGGCTTGTCCCGCGATTTCCAACGATTCGCCCTTGCGCTCGATAGACGTGAGCCACAGGGAGTCGACGCGAACCACTGTGTTCGCCACCATCTCAAGTAGTTCCTGGCCGCCGGTGCGGTTCTTTTGCAGCGTTTCGATTACATTGATTCGCTGTTGCAGTACCGCCTTCTGGCTCTCGTACTGATCCACGTCGCGCTTCACCTGCTGCAGGCTTGCCTTTTCGGCGTTGAGCGCGGAAATACGGCTGTTCGTGGCGTCCAGCTGCTTCTTTTGAGAAACGTAAACGATCGCGAGCACCACAAACGCAAGTCCGATCGCCGCTGCCAGAAACAGCAACTGGACGGTAGCTTCCAGCGGAACGGCCGTCTTCGCTGCTTTAGGACGAACTTGCCCCAGTAAATTGATCCGAATCATGGCGTGTCAAAGCTCCTCAGCGCCAGGCCGACGGCGATTGCCAGGCGCGGCGCCAACTCGCGAAGCTGACTTTCATCGTGACGTCCCGGGTTAATTCCAATTTTGCGGAACGGATATAGCTCCTCGACCGGCATCGCGAATTCTTCCTTCAGGAGTTCCAGCAGGCCCGGCACTCGGGCGGTTCCGCCGGCCACATAAATCCGCCGGATATTTTCGCCGCTCGCAGTGGCGCGAAAGAAGTCGAACGTTTTCTGGATTTCAAGAATCAGAATGTCGGACACGCTGCGAAGGATGGCCGTGCGCTGCTCTTCGCTTACACCCGCCAGCGTTCCCCCCATCTTCAATTTTTCGGCATCTTCGAAGCTGAGGTCTAGTTCCTTTTGCAACGCGTCGGTATACTGGTTACCCCCCACCGAAACGTCGCGCGTAAATAACGGCGTCCATCCGCGCACGATATTGATGTTCATCACGCTCGCGCCCACATTCAGCAGTGCAACTACCTGGGATGGATCGGGCTCGTAGTTCACTTCGAAGCAGTTTTGAAGCGCGAATGCGTCGATGTCCACGATCACCGGAGTCTTTCCGGCCTGCGCCAGTACGTTTGTGTGGTTCAGAATCTTGTCTTTCTTCACCGCCACAAGCAGAACGTCCATCTGGTTCTCGGTGGCTTCGAGAAGTTGATGGCTGAGATTTACGTCCGCGATGTCAAATGGGATGTGCTGGCTGGCTTCGGCCTGCACGCGATCGAAAAGCTCTTCTTCGGTCATCAGCGGCATGCTGACTCGCTTGACGATTACCGAGTGGCCGGACACCGAAGTAGCCACGTCTTTCGATTTGATCTTCTGTCCGTCGAAAATCGAGACGATCTTCTCGGCCACCGAAGGCGCGTCCATAATGGCGCCGTCAACGACTGTGTCCTGCGCCAGCGGCTCGATTCCGTAACTGACTAGCTCGTAGCCCGTCTTGCTTTTCTTAAGCTCGACGGCCTTCACACAGCTCGAGCCGATATCCAGGCCGATTAGACTTTTGTTTTTCCCCAGATTAAGCATTGCGCGGCCTCTCACTCCCCATGCCATCCTGCTTCGCAGAACGGCTCCGGCTACCCAAGTGGCCCGGTTGACGCCCCAAACGCTCCTGCTGACCTTCGCTGCTGTATCGCCTCAACCCCTATGAGGCCCTTTCAAAAACCGCGGAGACCGATAGTACTGTGAATCCCGGTACGCTTCCCTTTCTTCGTTTATTGCATCCGCAACTCAGAGTGTCAAGCAACGTGTTGGGAGAGTGTGCTATTGGTTAAAACCTTGGCTGAGAGTACAGGTAGGCGAAAAGTACAGGTAAAAGTACAGGTAGGCCATCCCACTGGTTCGCTATCTAAGTTGAGTTTCCACTAGAACCAAGTGCGTTCCCGCGGGGTCCGACCTTTACTTTTTCTTCGAACTGCTCATCTTCAACTGGCGCCAAATTGTGTCCACGCGCTTCTTGGTAGCGTCATCCATCTTGATTTCGTCGGGCCAGCGCCCCGCGAAGCCTTCTTCAGGCAATTTCCGTGTAGCATCGATTCCCATCTTCGAGCCGAAATCCTGCCGACGCGCGGCATGGTCGAGCGTGTCCACCGGACCGAGCACGAATTGAATGTCTCGCTCGGGATCAATGGCGCACAGAGCCTTCCAAACGACCTCGCGGCCGTCCTGCACGTTCACGTCGTGGTCCACCACCAAAACCACTTTCGTAAACATCGCCTGCCCAAGAGACCAAATCGCGTTCATCACCTTCCGAGCCTGCCCGGGATAGCTCTTGCGAATTGCGACGATCATCAGGTTCTGAAAAATCCCCTCGGCGGGCATGGCCACGTCCACGATTTCCGGGTACTGCATTCTCATAACAGGAAGGAAGATTCGCTCGATCGCGTGGCCCATAAAATAATCCTCTTGGGGCGGCGGACCCACCACTGTGGTGAGATAGAGAGGATCGTTTCTGTGGGTGATGCAATCGATGTGAAAAACTGGGTATTGCCCCTCGAGCGAATAAAAGCCGGTGTGGTCTCCAAACGGTCCTTCGGTTCGCATTTCGCCCAACTTCACGTGCCCTTCGAGGATTATTTCCGCGTTCGCAGGAACTTCGAGATCCACCGTCTTGCATGGCACAAGCTCCACTGCTTCCCGGCGTAGAAATCCCGAGAAAAGGAACTCATCCATATCCGGCGGGACCGGCAATATTCCGGCCAGGGCGGTGACGGGATCAGCCCCGATGGCGACCGCTACCTCAAGCATTCCGTCCTTGTTTTTCGCGCGCGCGCTGCGGTAGTGGTCTGCTCCGTGCTTCTGCGTTTGCCAGTGCATACCCGTGGTTCGGTCGTCGAAAACCTGCATACGGTAACAGCCGACGTTGCGCTTGCCGGTCTCGGGATTTTTCGTAATCACCATGGGCCAGGTGATATAGCGTCCGCCGTCCTGCGGCCAACATTTCAGAATCGGTAACGACGACAGCGAGATCCCTTCCTTTTGCACGTTCTCCTGGCACGCGCCGCTGCGCACCGTCTTCGGGAAGAACGACCCGAGTTCCGCAAGCTTCGGCAGCATCTTTACTTTTTCCAGAATTCCCTGCGGGGTCTGCATATCAAGGAAGGAATGGATGCGCTCGGCGACTTCTTCGAGTGAGTCCACTTCCAGCGCCAGATTCATTCGCCGTTCGCTGCCGAGCAGGTTCGTCACAACCGGAATCTTGCTGCCCTTGGGCCTTTCGAAAAGCAGCGCCGGACCGCCCGCCTTCACCGCGCGGTCGGTGATATCCGCAATCTCGAGGATCGGATCCACCTCGACGGTAATTCGCTCCAGCTCGTCGCTCTTATCGAGCTTCTTCAGGAAATCGCGCAAATCTCGATACGCCACTTGGTCTCCCGGCCGTCAGTCAATCCCCAGAACGTCGCGCAATAATTTGAGTTCTACGAGCCGCCCACTTTAGCACGGAGCCTCGCACCTGCTGTACTCCCGAAAACACCACGGGTCTGCATTGAGGCGCGCAAGCTCGATGTCCACTCCCCAAACCCGCTTCGATGCAGATCGTTTCAGACTGAACCACCTCGAGCCCACTAGCCCAAAGCCAGCGCGTCCAAATCCCTCTACGAAAAGTCGACCAAGTAGCTCGAACCATTGCACCTAGACCCATTGGTTTCATCGCATCTTCGGTCCGCGCTTGCGGCCAACCGATTGCAACTGGTCTTGGGAGCACTGTCACCGGCGAGGCCTGATGCTGCCTCGCGGTGCAATCTGATTAGGCGAACGCGAAACAACAGGCCGGTGTTCCTCCAGGAATCAGGAGCGGCGAATGATCTCAGCTTCCATGCTGGTTTTGACAATCGGCGCGCTAGTGCAGTTCTTCTTCGCGTACTCACGGACCCTCTTGCTCACTTACAGCAAGGTGCAAATCTCCGAGCGCACCAGAGAAGTCACCGGTGTCACGATTGAGAAGGTGCAACCGGAAGACTACTCGAGGCTGATGGTTCTGCTCCGCGTGGCCCCTGGCCCATGCGACGACGCTGCTGAGCTTCGCGCGGTCTCCGTGTACTACGGAGCGGTCCAGCTGGCAAACTGGCTGGTTTCACCGCTGTCCCGCGCTGCCCAGGAATGGTCTCAGTTCGAACTTGGCCGTTGTGCTCACTTCGCGGCGGTCGCTCTTGATCGTCGACTCTCTCCCGTTACGCGGTAAGCGCTCCACGATTGCACGCTTCCCTCTTATACAACTCAGCCGCTTATTGCTAATTTGCGAAAGAGATTACGATCCTGCTCGTCAATTTTTTCGCGAACTTCATCGCGGCGCCAAAACACCCACATCTGCTTCCTTGCGCCTCCTAAATGTCGGTGATATTCTCATCGAGTTCGGGGCGGGCGTCGTACAATGGCAGTATAGAAGCTTCCCAAGCTTCGGACGTGGGTTCGATTCCCATCGCCCGCTCCATAACTCCTGATGATTCGATTGCCTTTCTGCCTGGAACCTACTGAAAATCGCACAGTAAACTGAGGGTTTTGCTCCAAGGATGTTCCAAAGCCCTCCCAATTGTTCTAAGGGACTGTAAGCGCGAAAAGCGGGCACCGGTTTACCCCGTGAATCAGCGCTGCGACGATGGTCTAACGTTAGACCATCGGCCTGAAGGCATCGCACCGCCAGCTGATTAATCGTGCGCAGACTGGGGGATGACGCGGGATTATTCGAACCTTGGTCTAAAGTTAGACCAAAGCCCGGCAAATCTCGTCGTGGCCTTTGAGCTCAGTAGCGAGGCGGGCCGTTTTCATTGATCGATGTCTGGTGCAGACGTGGGGAGTGATGAATGCCTCAAGAAATGCCATCCAGAAACAAGGAGCGCGGAACGGCGACGAGCGGTCGGAAACCTGCGCAGGATTCCCGCGCAACAGAGTTCCGACGGGAGCTCATAGAATGGAAGCAGACGCCAGAGTCGTCGCGGCCATCGCTGCGGGCGCTCGCTCGCATGCTCGGCACATCTCACCAACTGCTAAAGCACTACCTCGATGGATTGGAGAAGTGGCGATACAAGGAACGTCATCGCATGGCGACTGAGGAGTCAGATCAGATATTCGCTCGCGCGATTGTTGAAGGCCGGCCCATGACTCAATCAGAAGAACAACGAAGCCATGCTTGTGCCATAGCTGTCATCCGCGCGAAGGCAGGTTGCCTCTTGCTGGAGAGCCTGGCAAAACTCAAGGAGCAGGCCAGACGTGGCCCGCTGCATCCGACAGAGTTCAAAATCGTGAAGATCTTCGCCACGCAGGGACTTCCCGGAGCACAGGAGCTTTTGCAGAAATGTTTGCGGGATGGCGTAATGAAGAGAAAGCCTTTCAAAGAAATAGTAAAGGATACTCCGCGCCAACGGAGCGAAACGTTCAGCTCTTGGGTGGAGCGAATCTGGGATGAGTGTGCTAAGTACGACACCAAAATTCCCGCGGTTATTACGGAAGAGCTCCTGCAAAAGTACTCGCAAAGTAGCGCGCGAAATCAGAAAAAGAATTTGCCAGTGAGTTCGTCTCGTCCCGCTAAGTCCTTTAGACGCGAAAAAGCAAAGCTGGCAACTCCGCAAAACGTGGAGGGAGGGGGGACACATGCCGTCGTATGAATCCTCAATGAGAAACCTCGCAAAAGCGCGGGAGAAGTGGCATCCACCCCTCCCCTGGCGCAGTAGTCACGAATCTCGCATGATCCAGCGATTCGTATTCCAGTGGTTCACCGGCGGCTCGAAGAAGCCATCCGGTCGTGATTGGGCCAGGAAGCTTGGAATTAGCCACACGTGGCTTCAGAAACTTGTCCGGAGATTTCAGGCGGACCCGAACGAAATGTGGCGGCTACAGAGGGCGAAGGGTGACCCCCAATTCTCGGACCTCACCCGCGCGAGGGAGTACAGTCGACAGATGGGGGAGCGTGGTGAGTTGCGCGGAGGGCTGTATCTGTCGCGCCGGGCAAGGTTTGCGAAGCTCTTTGAGCGCGACTAAGGTGGCCGGTCTAATATTAGACTAAATCTTCAGCAGGGTCGGACTAGACGGAGGTATCCCTCGGAAGACCTCGAGTTTGTTTGCGTAGATGCTCAAGCACCTCAGCATTCCTAGGATGGCTGCCCGGTCAGGAAGTCAGGCGACCTGGGTCTAGTACGAACATGTCCGGTAATCCGGCTAATCAGGAGTTAGCAAAGCGAGTCACTTTGACTTCCGCGTCCTCACAGACTATTGGACCGATGAACCCTGATTCGGTGAATCGAAACACTCCGCGGTACGCTGGTCTTCTCCAAACGAAAGAGTATTGAGGGCCTTGGCGACGTCTTCGAGGTTTTGCGGCGAATCTGCTGAGGTCCAGGCAATCAGGACGTAACCGCGATACCAGGTCGAAAACAGCGCGAGCACACCGTAGCGGCTGCGGAAATCGCTTCGGGCAAAGTCTCGACCTGCAACGGTGACCGGGTACGCCCCCCGCGTGACTTTGCTGTGTTCGGGATCTCCCTTAACGAATGTCAGCTCCATCAAGGTGTTGAATCGCACCAAGATTGGATGTTTGAGCGGCGTCTGGAGTAGATCCATTTCAAGCCATTCGTTGGAGGCATCGGTAGAGGCTGGTTTTGCTTTGAGAAGGACCATCTGCTGCTTGGATTGACCTGGCGACGGTGCAGCAATTTTTTGGAACTTCCATCCGTCGGGCAGACGATACGTGAGCGCAAGGCACTTGTTGGCGTAGACCGCATCGGTGACGTTTGCAGCGTCGGGCTTAGGGGGAGTAGCAACCTGTGCTGCCGCGTAAGCAGCCGCAGAAAGAATAATTCCAGTGAGAATCATCGCGCGAATTAAGTGCATGTGCCCTCAATCGTGCAGTGTAAGAGAGCCGGAGCCGGCTTTCAAGGTTCTCCGTGCCGTTTGTCCCCGTAAGGTGCGTCAGGTTGACGCAACATTCCAATCGTCAATGTCCGGTAATCCGACTATACGTCCACTTGGACCTGAAGAGCGTCCAGGGCAGGCGCGGACTTGGTCGATTGTGTGAAGGACTGATTACGGCGGCTACGCCCGTTTGTCCTTGTCCTCGGATTCAATCATTCCCCTTTGTCCGGCCCAGCGACGCTGGAGTCCCACAAACGGGCACCTTCTGTGAAGATCATCCGCCACATGTGCATATGTCCCTGGCGATACAATACTTTGGCCCAGCAGCTTGTGGTACTCCAGTTGCCACATTCGGTCAGATTCCGGAGGGATGCTGATGGGAACGCTCTGGCAGGATCTGCGCTACGGCCTGCGTCTGCTGCGCCTCAACCCAGGCTTTACCGCCGTCGCCGTCCTCTCTCTGGCCCTCGGCATCGGCGCTAACACCGCCATCTTCCAGCTCATTGACGCGATTCGCCTACGCACCATCCCCGCCAGGAATCCGCACGAGCTGGCCATTGTCCGCATCGCCGACCGCTCGTGGAACTCGGGGAATTTCAGCAGCAATTACGCCGAGCTCACTTTTCCCATATGGGAGGAGATCCGCCAGCGTCAGCAGGCCTTTTCCTTCCTCTCGGTCTGGAGCAACGACCAGTTCAACCTCGCTTCCGGCGGCGAGGCCCACTATGCCCAGGGCATCTGGGTCAGCGGCGATTTCTTCAATGTCCTTGGCGTCCAGCCCATTCTCGGGCGCCTCCTTTCCCCCGCCGATGACCAGCCCGGCTGCGGTGCCGCCGGCGTGGACATAAGCTACTCTTTCTGGCAACGCCATTTCGGCGGCGAAGCCTCCGTTGTGGGGAAGCGGCTCACGCTCAATGGGTATCCCTTCGAAATCATCGGCGTCGCGCCCCCGGCTTTTACGGCGTTTCCGTTGGCGATTCCTTCGATGTGGCCGTTCCCATCTGTTCCGAGCCCGTCATCAACGGGGAAGACAGCCGCCTCAACGTCCGCAGAGACTGGTGGCTGGCTTCCATTGGCCGCCTCAAGCCCGGCTGGTCGATCACCCAAGCGACTGCCCAGTTGGGCGCGATCACCCCCGCCATCCTTCAGGAGACGGTTCCGCCCCAGTACGACGCCGATGGCATAAAGCACTACCTCGCGTATAAATTCGCCGCTTTCCCCGCCGAAAATGGCTTCTCGGAATTGCGCCGCCAGTCCGAAGCTCCCTTGTGGCTGCTCCTGGGGCTTTCTGGCCTGGTTCTTCTCATTGCCTGCGCCAACCTTGCGAACCTCATGCTTGCTCGTGCCAGCTCCCGCGAGCGCGAGATCGTCGTGCGGCTCGCCATCGGCGCTTCCCGCGGGCGTCTGATTCGCCAGTTGCTTTCCGAAAGCCTGCTCCTCGCCGTGGCCGGCGCCGTCTGCGGGGTTTTCCTCGCCATCGAGCTGAGCAACCTCCTCGTTTCTTTCATGAGCACGTCGCGCAGTCCCATTTACCTCGATATGGCCATGGACTGGCGCGTCATCGGATTCACCGCCGGCCTTGCCATCCTCACCACCATCGTTTTCGGCTTGACCCCGGCTATCCGCGCCACTCGCACGGCGCCCAGCGTTGTCCTGAAGTCCGGCGGCCGCGGCATGAGCGCAGGCCGCGAGCGTTTCGGCTTGCGCCGCATCCTGGTCACCTCGCAAGTCGCCCTCTCCCTTGTCCTGCTGGTTGGCTCGCTCCTGTTCGTCCGCAGCTTGCGCAATCTTTTCACTCTCGACGCTGGCTTCCAGCAGAACGGCATCCTGATTACCAGTGTGGATTTCACCCAACTCAATCTTCCCCCGGAGCGCCGCACCGGGTTCAAGCGTGATCTACTCGCTCGTGTCCGCGCCATTCCAGGAGTTGCATCCGCTGCCGACGCCTTCTTGGTTCCGATCGGCGGAATGTCCTCGAACGACGAGGTGCTCGGCGACACGCCGGAGCAGAAAAAAGGCGTCACGTGGATTAACTACGTCAGCCCGGAATATTTCGTGACCCTGGAAACTCCGCTGCTGTCCGGCCGCGACTTCAACGACAGCGATACCGCCACCTCAGCTAAGGTCGCCATCGTCAGCCAGGCTTTTGTTCGCAAATTCCTGAACGACGCGAGTCCTCTGGGAAAGACTTTCCGCATCTGGCAGCCGTCGGGACATCCCGTACCCTTCTATGAAATTGTCGGCGTCGTGAAGGACTCCAAATATCAGGACATGCACGAGGAAATTGTACCCATTTCTTTTTTCCCAATTGCCCAGCGTGAAAAGCCCGACCTTTCGGACCAGATTATCGTCCGCTCCGGCGTCGCTCTCCCAGGCCTGATCACGTCGCTCAAGGGCGTTATCTCTGATGTCAATCCGGCCATCGACCTTGATTTCAAGGTTTTCAAGACCCAGATTCGCGAGTCGCTCCTGAAGGACGAGCTCATGGCCACCCTTTCCGGTTTCTTCGGGTTTCTCGCCGTGCTTCTGGCCGCCATCGGTCTCTATGGCGTCTTTTCTTATGCAGTCGTCCAGCGCACCAACGAGATTGGCATCCGCATGGCCCTCGGCGCCCAGCGCGTCGATGTAGTGCGCATGATTATGCGCGAGGCGGGAGTGGTTCTGCTGCTCGGCCTGGTTGCCGGCGTGGGGATTGCCCTCGCCGCCACGCAGTTGGCTGCCTCGTTGCTCTTTGGTCTCAAGCCGCGCGACCAGCTCACGCTCATCCTGTCTGTCTTCATCCTTTCGCTTGTTGCTGCCGTGGCGAGCTATGTGCCGGCCTATCGCGCTTCGCGGCTCGATCCCATGGTCGCCCTGCGTTGCGAGTGATGTACGTCTCCTGCTTTCGAGGATGGCTTTCGATAACAGGTTCTAACACCAGTCTTGGCTAACGCCCGATTTAACGCGCAAACCGGACAAGTTCCTTCAATGTCCGGTTATCCGACTAATCGGGAGTTGACGGCGGGTAGCGAAGACGGGGTCGTATCGCGATATTTCGTCGAGGTGAAGGGCAGCTTTACCGCTTGCTGGGCCAATGGGGTTGATCTCCAACGAGCGTAGTTTCTGCGATACCGTAACCGTTCTTTTTTGCCCATGCGCGTCCAGCATTTTCTAATTTCGAATTCCCGCAGTTCAGGAACACTTTGGCCGTCCACTTGTCACCGAATGCATTGAGCACCTCGATCAATGCATCCTCCGAACCCGGTTCACCGCGCGTGATGAGACGGGAGGTAGCGTTGGTGATCATTTCCGGCCCTACCGCTTTCAGAGCACCATCCGCTCGGGGGTCTTTGAATAGAATCAACATCGCAACTACGGCCGCTCGGGAATCAAAAGACGGAATGTCACCGGGCTTCATCAAAAATGCAATTAAACGCTCGACCATTCGAGGGTCCTTGATTTCGCCCAATACCTCGGCCGCTTCGTCTCGGACACCTACATCCTTGTCCTTCAGGGCGGTGATCAGCGGCTCGACCATTCGAAGGTCCTTGATTTCGCCCAATGACGAGACCGCAGTACGTCGGACAATATAGTCCGTGTCGTTCAAGGCGGCGATCAGCGGCTCGACAGCTCGAGGGTCTTTTATTTCGCCCAATACCGAAGCCGCATTCCATCGTCGGACACGAGCATCCGCGTCCTTCAGGGCGGAAATCAGTTGCTCGACCGCAGGGACTCCAATTTTTATCAACGCAGCTTTCGCGGCCGATTGGACGCTGGGCATGTCGTTCAAGACGGCGATTAAGGGTTCAATGACGCGGGGATCGTTGATTTCGCCCAACGCATCCACTGCGCTCTCTCGGACATACCAACGGGGGTCCTTCAGCGCGGCAATCAGGGGTTCGACGGCAGGCGTTCCGATTTTGACTAACTCCTGCACCGCAGACCAGCGCTTCGAGTCATCCCTGTCATGCATCTGGCCGATAAGCCGGCTTACGCGACTGGTTTGCCCGTCGCCGGCTGCCACAAACACGAATACGTAGAAGCACACCAATAGGGGCACTGCATATCGGCGGCTGATTCGCCGGAACTGCCAGACCTCAAACGGAATCATTTAAGAGAGATCCCTCTTTTTTTCGGTGCGACAACGGGGGCCTTACCTCGTCCGTCTCGTCAGCGCAATGGTCGGGGATGAGAAGGCCGTTGACGCCGAGGTCACGCCAATGGAAATCAGAAAATTATTGTGCAGCAAAACGCGTATCTCACCTCGGTGCGCGATTTTCCCACTTGCCGAATTGCCAATCGCGCTGACATTTTACGTCAAAAAAGGTCTCTTCGTGTCGCAAGCATTCGTTTGCGCGGTGACGACCGGACTCGCTAGTCCGAATTCCCGACGGGTCATGGGCCACTCGGAATTAATCCACACTCCTGATTAACGCGCAAACCGGACAAGTACTCCAACGTCCGGAATCCGACTAATCAGGCATTGGAGACAACGAGGAGGGTCAACTCGCTCTCAAATCACGTTGTTAGACGATAGAATGGAGGTCCGGCTGTGGCGATCTAAATTTACAAGCTGGACGAATCACAGGTGCACATTCAACTTCGAGAAGCGTGCGAGTCAGATTTCGGCTTCGCGCGTACCGTGTACTTTGAGACGATGCGCTCGATCATCGAGCGCTTGTTCGGCTGGGATGAAGTGCGCGAGAACAAGAACTTTAATCAGTTCTTCAAGCTCGATGAAGTCAGGATTATTACTGCCGATGGGCAGGACGTTGGCTGGATTCAGGAGCAAGTTGAACCTACGAGCATAAACCTTGGCTCGTTCTACGTAACGCCAGTCATGCAGCGGCAGGGAGTGGGTACGCAAGTTCTTCAGCTCCTGCTCACGAACGCAATAAATCAAGCAAAGGCGATGACGCTAGCCGTGGTGAAGATCAATCCTGCCGTTCAATTTTACGCGAAACGCGGGTTTCGAATAACGCGTGAGGATGAGCACAAGTTCTATATGCGATCTGAGCCGTGATATTTGCGCCCTCGTAATCGAACCGACATCGCCCAAGTGCCTGATTAACGCGCTTACCGGTAAAGTGGGTCCCGGTACCCAAGTTACCGGTAATCCGACTTACCAGGACTTGAGACGCCCCCGTCCCGCACAGAACCTAAACTAGGAGTTTCACGAGTGGCTCCCAATAATGCGCTTTCCATCCCGATGCCAAGGATTCCGCATCACCTTTAGGAAAGCCCGTATGGTCGAAAACGATCTTGGTCCCGGAGCCTTGCTCCACCAGATCGAACTTCGCAATCGAATAGACGCCCGGAGGCCAGCCGCCCGTTCGCCAGGCTTGCACGATTCTCTCGTTCGGTACAAGTTCGACGTGCCGTCCCGTGATGTACCCGCCAAAGAGTGCGAACGCGCCTCCCACTTCCCGGCTGATCTCCGCGGGCTTGTCTCCCAGGTGCATGGCCTGCATGACGCCACTGATCTGTATGACCTTGTCGAACTGTTTGGCGTCAGTAAGCGCTTCGTAGACGCGCTTCCGGCTCGCTTTGAAAACAGGCTCTTGATGAATGGATTCCGCAGTGTGAGAAATCTCCTCCTCGGCCCCCGCCAAAGCCTCCCTCGAGCCCAGGGCTAGTCCACCAAACACAATCGCAGAACCGAAAATCATTTGCCGCCGCGTGGGTGTTTTGCCCGCCACCATCAGAGAGCTTCTATCGCTCATCACTGCCTCCAGTCTTCCTGTGTTCAACCGTCACCGCATCTGAGCACCCAGCGAAAACATGTTCAAGATAATATTTTGCTAGGCAGGTGACCACCGTTCGAGGCATATTTCGGCACCCGACAAACAAGGAGCGCCGGAAACACGAGAGAGGTTGGGATGAAGGTTCACTACCTGGAGATTGTCGCTTCGGATGTAGATGCTGTGTGTGCTGCCTATGAGGCTGCACACGGCATCAAGTTTGGATCAGCTGATCCGCTTCTTGGAGGTGCGCGGACGGCTCCGCTGCCGGATGGGGGCAGCATTGGTGTGCGCGGTCCCTTGCGGGATACGGAGGAGCCCGTCGTTCGACCGTACTGGCTCGTTGACGACATCGAAGCAGCGTTAGATGCGGCATCGAAGCAGGGCGCTTTGGTTGCGCACCCCGCGCTGGAGATTCCAGGAAAGGGTACGTTCGCGATCTACATCCAGGGAGATGTGGATCACGGGTTGTGGCAACTATGATTAATTCGGTGTCCAAAAAAAATCCTAGCTTACCGGACATATAACTTAAAATATCCATACGGATATGTATTGGTCTTTTAATTCCCCAGGAGGCGCAACTTTCTTTTTTATCCGGTCAAACGCAGAGCGCAACGCCAGTCTCAAGTCCTGATTAACGCGCAAACCGGACACGTCGATTTGACTTCTCCGGTAATCCGACTTACCAGGCACTAGCGCCAAATTGTGAAAGATTCGGCTTCGCTATGCTCAATCTCGGCGACAAACGCTGGGTAGTTTGTGGCTCCTAGGAAACTGAGATTAGTCGCGGTGTGTTAGCATTACCGAGTGATGCAGCGGGAGAAGCCATCTCCGCTCGCCTTCTATGTCCGACGGGCTGAAGAGGTACAGCTTTCGGCGGACGAAACCAACAGGCGATGCGGATTGTGGCAGACGGGGTCGTTCGTTCTTGTTCTGCTTGCCTGTGCGTTTCTCTACGAATCCCTCATTCCCAAGAAACTACCGGTTTGGGCTTCCATCCTCCCGATTGCAGCCGCTGTAGCCCTTGCGATACAAGCTCAAGAGCACCGGCGCAGAGTACTGAAGCTGGTTAGTGTCCGCGAGTATTACGACAAGGGAATTGCGCGGCTGAAACGTGATTGGGAATCGCTCGACGATGGGAAGGACTTCATCGATCCGGATCACATCTACGCTACAGACCTTGATTTGTTCGGTCGCGGCTCTCTCTTTCAATTATTGTGTTCCGCTCGAACACATGTAGGCCGTGAGGCGCTCGCTGCCTGGATGAAAACTCCCGCGAGCCGAGATGAGGTGCTCGCCAGGTGGGAAGCGATTTCGGAGCTTCGTGCGCGCCAGGGCTTATTTGAGTCAGTGGCCGCCGCCGGAACCAGTACGGTTTCCGATTGTCGACCCGGAACGTTTCGGAGCTGGGTCGCGGAGATATCGTCCCGACCTCAGTTTCCGTCGTGGGCGCAGCCCGTGGCTTTCCTGCTGGTGCTTGCGCTGGCAGCCCTGCCGTTCTTCTATTGGACCGGCCATCTCGGGTTACAGAATCTGTGGGTAAGCATCGTTGCGCTGTTTGCGGTTGAGTCAGCCTTCGCGGGAGTCTTTTCCGAGCAAGTGCGATTCATCCTGGATTCGGTCCAGTTGCCATCGGTTGAACTCCCGGTTGTCTGTGAGCTACTCGGAATCATTGAACGGGAGCAGTTCACTTCGGCAAAACTCACTGCTCTTGCGAATCGCCTGAAAGGCGGCGGATCCATCGCTTCGAGCAGGGCTCGCCGCTTGGGTCGTCTCATTCGAGTTCTTGAGGAGCGTAACAGCGAGTGGTTTGCAGCCGTGTCGTGGTGCCTGTTATGGGGCACGCAATTTTCGATAACCATCGACCGGTGGCATCGGCGCCATGGGTCGGACCTGCTGGAATGGCTTGCGGTTCTCGGAGAATTCGAGGCGCTGGTTTCTCTCAGCGCATACGCCTGCGAACATCCCCGGGACGTTTTCCCAGAGATTTCGGAACAAGGTCCCATATTCGATGCGGAACAACTTGGCCATCCACTTCTCGATGAGACCCTCTGCGTACGGAATGACGCGCAACTGGGAGAAGGCGTGCGATTTCTCATCGTTAGCGGATCGAATATGTCCGGCAAGAGCACATTCCTGCGCGCCATCGGACTTAACGCTGTGCTCGCCTGGATGGGAGCGCCTCTGCGATGCACGAAGTTGCGCCTCTCCAGAATAGAGATCGCTGCAGCAATCCGCATTCAGGATTCGCTGACGGATGGCCGGTCACATTTTTTCGCGGAGATACAGCGGTTGCGCCGGATGATCGACCGGGCAGGCGAAGGGCCGCTACTGTTCCTGGCCGACGAGATCATGATCGGCACGAATTCCCACGACCGCCGAACAGCGGCCGAATGGGTCATTCGAGCCTTGGTGGTTCGCAACGCGATCGGATTGGTCTCGACTCACGACCTGACCCTGACGGAGATTGCGGCGAATGGCTTGCCAGGGCGAAACGTCTATTTCGAAGACTCCGGAGAGGAGGGAAAGCTAAAATTTGATTACAAGCTGCATTCTGGATTGCTGACCCACTCCAATGCGCTCAACATCGTCCGTATGCTGGGAATCGACACTCAGATGTGATGACGGGGGGATGACTCGTCTGGGGCTAAACTCTCACGAGCGAGGACACATGAGTTTCACCAAGAACCCAGGGAGATTCGTGGGCTTGCTATATATACTCTTCTCCATACCTGGCTTCTTCGCCATAGTCTATGTTCCCAGCAAGCTGATTGTGGACCGAGACGCAGCGGCGACGGCCAACAACGTCGCGGCCCACGAGATGCTCTTTCGCCTCGGAATCGCGGGCCAACTCATCTGCCAGGTCGGTTTTATCTTCGTGGCCCTGGCTTTGTACGATCTGCTCAAGGGGGTGAATCAGCGGTACGCCTCGCTCTACGTGATATCGGCTTTGGTCGCGGCCCCGATAGCATGTCTGAATGAGCTGAACTCAATCGCTGCCCTCGTCCTCGTGCGCGGAGTTGATTTCCTATCCATATTTGAGAAGCCACAGCGGGATGCCCTGGCTATGCTGTTCCTCAATCTGCATGACGAGGGACTTGGTGTCGTCACCGAGATATTTTGGGTTGGGCTCCTCCCCCTCGGGCTGCTTGTGTACCGGTCGCGATTCCTGCCACGGTTCCTGGGCGTTTGGCTCGCCATCGACGGCTTCGCCTACGTGATCATGAGCCTGACGAGCGTACTGTTGCCGCAAAATTACGGGAAGGTGTCTACCATCTGCCAGCCCGCCACCTTCGGGGAGGTGGCGCTCATCCTGTGGCTTCTGATCAAGGGCGCGAAGCCGCCCGTCAACTCGGAAACAACCTTGGAGGTCACAAATCAAACGGTCAAGTCCTGGTAACGCATCAACCGGACAAGCTCACCCGCTGCCCATAGATCGGTACTGTGAAAATAGCTCAAAGGATGCAACAGAAGGGCTGTTTTGTTGCCTTCCCTCGAAGCGCGGCTAGCTGAATAGAGGACTTAACCCCTCAAAGCTTTGACCTTGGGCTCGCGTAGTGTTGCATTTTCCCTCGCGTGGCTCTCCAGATTTCCGTATCCGCGCTAATCAGGCATCCTTTTCGGTGCGAAAGGATCACCCTACGGGATTCCTTTGCTCACACGCCGAGCGCGGAGAGCTGCAATGTATTCTGGGCGAGCGCCTAGAAGTTCGTAAATTGGATTCGTCTCGGGGGAAATGTCGATTCGCGACTTTCTGGATGGTCGGCGATGGGAACCGGCGAATCGCCCAAGGAGTTTCTTCGCGAGCCTTTCTTGACGAAAGAGCGCAATATCCAATCGCCCTACCGGGTTAGACTTCAAGCGACGCTTGACGCTTTGCACCAGTTTCCTTTTCGTTCGATCAAAGCAGGGCTTGCACATTCCGTTAGAGAAGTAATTGGATTCCTTCTCGCAAACTATGCAGCCGTAGTCGTCGAAGCAGTAACGCATCTTGTTATAAAAATCCGGAGGCACCAGGGCATGAATAGCGCACGCCACTCGTTTGGGCAGAAACCACGGCTGGAGCAATACTTTTTGGGCGATCGAGAAGTAGGAGCTACCGCGCTGCTTGGCCATGGAGTTTGCCTCGGGGATGACATCGCTCGAAAGTCTTTTCTACTCTGTCCGGGCTGATGCGCGTGTACTTTCGGGTTGTTTCAATCCATACGTGCCCCATTAGCGCTTGAATCACTTCAATTCCTGCGCCGTGCTCGTGCAAGTGTGTTGCAAACGTGCGGCGAAGCGTGTGCGGCGTAACCTTTTTGAGGCCTGCGCGCTTCGCGATGGTCTTTATAAGTAGTTGCAAAGCCGATTTATCCAGACGTCCAGCTCTACGAGGGGACATGAGATTGCAGCGGGCGAGAATCTGTTCGCGCTTTCCTAAAGCAGCTTGGTAAGACAGCTCATCGAGTCTGCCTACAGCTTCGTCTCGGACAGCGTGACCGGATCCGCTGTAGTCGCGACATCGTACGACCCAGCAACCTTTTCTCGCGATAAGGGTGCCTTTCTGAACTGGCATGTCATGACGGAATACCTGGCCGGTCCGGCGATCTCCGACGTAGTGCTGTATCGCGTTGGTCGCGTTCTTAGTGAGGAATACAGTACGTGCCTTTCCCAACTTCCCCACAACGCGTGCCGTTCGGTTAACGAAATCGAGATCCTCGATGTTTAGGCGCGCTGTCTCTCCAACTCGACATCCAGTAGCGTAAAGGAATTCGACCAGCGCTCGTTCGCGTAGGGTCCGCGTGGCCGCAATTAATCGTTTAACTTGTAGTTCGCTAAGCGGAGCGGGCGCGTTCCACCACGGCCTGCGTAGTCTTACGAACCGAGGTGCAACATAGCTAACCAATCCACCTAAATGCAGGAAATCGTAAAAGAGACGGAGTACTCCAAGTTCGCGATATGCCGTGCTTAGTGTCGCGCCATCCTCAGATGTCTGCGCGATGAATTTCCTGATATTTCCGTGACTGACCGACGCAACCGACTTTGGACCCAGGAATTTAATGAATAGCGAAACGACTTTGCGATACCAATGTTGTGTACTTTTTGCGTAGTGCATCGCTACCATCCACTGATCGTATTGTTTTGCCAGTCCGCGATTGAATTGGGCGTGAGAACGCATTGATCTCCTCGTGTCGGCCCGCACAGTAGATACAAATGAATCCCCACGCAAGAGTACAAATGTCTCTATGTAAGATTTACCCAGTGCAGAGATGAGTGGATAACTCCGCGAACAGCTAACGCAGTTAGGGAAAAGTCCTGGGAGCGGCTTACGTTATCGAACAGGGACCCTTGGCGCTCTCGAATTATCCACAGGATGTTCGTCTTTGCGGTTAGTACGGATTGACATGAAAAGCAAATCGATTTACTTATCGACCTTGCCCGAGTGGTTTTCGGCGTATCCTGGGATCGCCTATAACCGGGGACTGGAACTCCATTGCGGACGGGCTGGGGCTGTTGCTCCGAGTAGCAGCCCCGGTCGCATTTATTTTACTGACCCTGCCTCGTGCAAGCCTTACTCGCTCGAACCTCCTGGTCTGCCCGTTGCGACCTCGCGCGTGGGTTCATCTGGCCCGTCATCTTTCTTGGTTGGAAGTGGCGTCTCGCGTCCGGAATAATCCTTCTGCGCCTTCTTCATTTTATCGACCTTTCGTTTAATCTGTTCGATAGCCATGGCCGCAAGGATAAAATCGGAGGAACTCGAAGCCATCGCCGTCGGGGAGTGTGGTCCTGCAATCAAGTTGACCATGAATGTCTCACCATCCTTTAACATTGCCATCGAATTCGCCGGCCAAGTCAGTTGGCTCGGAAGCCTTGGTGTACTCTTTGAGCTTGCGGTAAAGAGTGGTCGTGCCAATGCCCAGGTGATGAGCAGCGGCAATCTTATCGCCTCCGGTTTCTCGCAGAGCGTGCAGGATGGCGCGACGCTCAAGTTCCTCCAAAGGAGTTAGTTCGTCGTAATCCGAAACGTGCTCATGCGATCCACCATTCGGGAGCGAAATCAGGTCATCTACAGTGAGAACGCTCTCGGAGCTGACAGCCACAGCGCATTCGATGGCGTTTTCCAGTTCGCGAACGTTCCCCGGCCAATCGTACGACATCAGTCTCTGCATTGCTGAATCCGAGATGGTATGGGGAGGGTGCAGCGCATCTGAAAACTTCAGCAAAAAGTGAGCGACCAGTCGCGGAATATCGACTTTGTGCTGACGAAGGGCAAGCAGTTTGACTTGCACGACGTTTAACCGGAAATACAGGTCCTGGCGAAATGTCCCCGCCCGAATCCC
>Ga0073928_10004958_pt1 | contig 19071 bp, 8 predicted proteins | sample PaiPotPPA55metaG_FD_76969 | JGI IMG/M metagenome (GOLD analysis project Ga0073928, IMG submission 76969) | Iron sulfur acid spring bacterial and archeal communities from Banff, Canada, to study Microbial Dark Matter (Phase II) - Paint Pots PPA... ... | reverse complement strand
TCGAGAAAACAAGCACACTGGAGCGAAAATCTGATCCTGACTTACTCGCGTCTTGGGTTACCTTTTTAGATGACCCATCCAGCGGCCGTTTCGGTTACCTAGTTAAATGACTTGACAGGCAGGCCGACTCCGCTCTGTGACTCCGCTCGATCGTCAAGGCTACCCTGCGGCTCACTGCGTCCGGCCTTGACGGGTCCTCGTCGCTGCGTGCTCACGGGAAATATCATGTCAGCGGGCAAGAGCAAATACCCCGCGGTGTCCGCTTGCTGCGTTCCGCCTACTGCTTTGTGGCGGCCGGATTTCCTTTCTTCGCTTCCGGTCCCATGACCCTTTCCACCTCTGCCAGCTGCTTCCTCACCTGGTCGACGTCGATTGCGTTCGGGGCATAGTGAAGGTAATCGCGCAACTGCTCGACAGCGCCGGCGTAATCGCGCTTCATGGCCAGGACCACACCCAGCACGTGATTCAAATCCGGATAAGAATGTGCTGCGTCGTGGGAGATTCCGTCACGCGCGCTCTTTTCAGCGGCATCCATATTTTTGAGATAGTAATTGCCTAAGGAATTAAACAACCAGGCTTGCGGAAAATCCACAGGATTCAAGCGCAGCAGATGGCCGGTATCATCCACGACGTCTTGCCATTTCTGTTCTTGCGCCGCCATCACAGCCAGCGCCTGGTAGGGACTCACAAACTTGCCATCGGCGGCAAGTGCCTGCGCATAAGACTTACGCGCTGCTTCCTGGTCCTTCTCCTGTTCCTGCACCAGTCCGAGCTGATACCAGGCCATGGCATACTTGGGGTAAATATCAACCGCCTTGTGGAATTCCTTGTCGGCGTCCCCCCATTTCTGTTGTCGTTCGAAGTTCTGGCCTTTCTCGAACGCTTTCTTCGCGTCCTTCGGTGCCAGACCGCTGGTAGCGCTGATGGTGAGTCCCTCGACGTTGGCGAGGCGGTGCAGAATAATCGTTCCAACTTCAGGGTTGTCCGAGCCGTGCCTGGCGTCGAGATGCATGACATCCGACCGGAAGCCGGCCATAGAGGCTCGCAGGTCGCAACCCATCAGCCCGCGGCCTGTTATGCCGCTGTTAGTATTGCTATTCGGATTGATAGCCGAATTGGGACGCCCCGAGTTGCCTCCGAAGGAATTTGGGTCCTCGCTTGCGTCGGCGAAGGTGGCTGCATTTCTGCGATCATTCACATCCACCGCGAAGCCCCCTTTTGGATCGGTATAGCCGACGGAGCGCTGGGTCGCACGGCACACCAATTGGATGGCCACGGATTCAGGCGGAGGTGTTCCGTCTTCCATCACAACCTTGCCCGAAAGGAAAACAGGCCGGATATCCGGTGCGCTGACGTCTGGCTGTCCCGGCTGGGGCGGCATTCCAGGACGTGTCGGATTCGTCGGATTGCCGGGCAACGTTCCGATTCCGGAGCCGCGCCCTCCGCCCTGCGCGAACAGACCGGTACTCAGCGCCAGCCCGATCGAGCAGCGCCGAAAAACCTGGAATGTCATTGGAAGGAACCTCCCGCCTGTGAGACATTATAGGCCTTGCGAGGTTCGTCAGTTTTTACTCTACACGGCAGACGAGTAATCGAAACGGCGGAGAACTTCCCGTCACAATCCGGCCGGTTTTATTATCTCTTAATACCGTGTATACCTGGCTTAAGAAATTACGCCGATTGTCCCCATACGCGTTCACCACGGCTGCGAAGGTCAAGCGCGAACATCGAGAGAACCTTATCCTCAAAGCGAATTTTGACAAATCCGTTTCCTTCAGCGTCTCCATCCACGAGAGTCACCAGGGCGTTTGCAGGGATCGTAACCATGGCCCGCTGATTGCACTCGTTCAGGATTGCCATGGTGGAAGTTTTCAACTTGAAGTTGTGTGGCGGCATCGTTCCTCCTCGTATCAACCGATGAAAAAGAGCGGAGGCCAATCGTGGGTCTTGCTATCGGGTAGAAGGCGATTGTACACCGAAGCTGCGAATGATACAAGCCTAATAAACCTCGAAGCTAGTGCAGAGAAGGGTCAAGCGGACCTAACCCCTTCCATTCCTTCAAGAAGAGGCGGATGACTGCGCTGCGCTCCCACCATTACCCAACACAATCACACACGCCTTATCCGAACAAGGTGCGGTGGTCGATGATCTGGATGACGGCTAGTGTGTTCGTGCTGATCCTGCTCGGCGTTATTCTGGCAACGCACTGTTAGATCACCAATTAACTGAGAGACCAACCCACCCAATACACGCCATTGGCCTGGATAAATACCGCTCTGACCTGTTCGTTGAATTGGCCAATCAGATCGATGCTGACCTACCCAGTTGTTCTGTGGTGGCGGGTGGGTGTCGATCCAAGCACCGCGCTCTAAATAGCAGCGCGTTTCGAGCGACCGATGTTACGCGCCGGTCTGCTTAGGAGCCTTGCATCCACCGAAAAGTCCGCGCCCACCCGCGTCAGGTTGGGATTGTAGTACGGGTCATTTCGAATCTCTTCCGCCCAGCGGCTGGTGAACAGCGCCACTTCCTCGGGATTTTGTATCTTCCGTTTGATCGATGTTCCCTCGAAATGGTACAGCTCGGCGTAAGGAGTATAAACGATTCGGAACCCCTTCTGGATCACCCGCAGACAAAAATCGGTGTCGTTAAAGTCGGTTGCGAACTGCTCATCGAACCCTCCGGCTTTTTCAATCACATCCATGCGCGTGGCCATGCATGCCGCCGAGACCGCTGAATAGTTGCGAATCAAATGCGTGTAAGCGTTGTAGCCGATCGATCCGGCCGGGTATTCGTGGAATGCGTGGGTCGCCCCGTTGTTCACACCCAGCACCAGCCCGACATGTTGGATACGATCGTCGGGAAGCAGGAGCCTCGCTCCCACTACGCCGATCTCTTCCTGCTGCGTAAACTCGATCATCGCGCTCAGCCATTCGGGCGAGATAACTTCCATGTCGTCATTTAGCAGCACGATGTGGCGGCCGCGCGCCTGTTGGAACGCAAAATTCGCTTTCTTCGAAAAGTTGAATGGCTTGTTGGGTACGGTGAAGCTCTCCAGCCGGTAAGGGATGCCGGCCAACGCCCGCCGCGTCGCCTCGGACAGGTTCCCATCGTCCACCACCACGATCTCGTAGTTAGGATAATCGGTCTTTTCCGCGATGCTCTTGACAAAGTTCTCCAGAAGGTCGATGTTGCCGCGCCCGGGCACGGTGGCTCGGTTGTTGCTCGCCATGATGCACAGCGAAGCCAGCGGATTGTCGCGGATCCGATGGCGTACCCGGAAAGTTCCCTCGATCTGGCCTTCCTCGACTGTTGCGTCGATTCCATTCCGCCAGACATGATCTTCTAGTGCGCGCCGCCCGGCATCCAGCGCTTCCGGCTTGGCGTAAACCAGGCCGGCGGCTGAGCCCTGCGCTTTCCGCCAGTGGTAGAGAATCTTCGGCACGTGATGAATCAATTGCGCCTCGGTTGACAGACGCAATGCCAGGTCGTAGTCCTGCGCGCCGCTGAACTCGGAACGAAATCCGCCTACTGAGAAAAAAAGATCTTTGCGCACGACCAGCAAATGCAGCATGTACATGACGGATAGCAGATGTTCAGGAGACCAATCCGGCTTGTAAAAATCATCCACCAGTTCGCCATCCTCATCGATCTTGTCCTCATCTGTGTAAAGCACATCGATATCCGGGTTGGCTTGGATCGCCTTCGCTACTTCGTACAGCGCTTCGGGCGCGAGTTCGTCGTCGTTGTCCAGCATCGCTAGGTAATCGCCGGTCGAAAACTCCGCGGCCCGGTTGGACGCGATCGCGATCCCCTGGTTCCGCTCCAGCCGGACGATCTTGATTCGCGGGTCGCTTCCGCGATAGCTCTCCAATGCCTCGATCGTTTCCGTCAAGGTCGCCCCGTCATCGCACAGGCACAGCTCCCAGAACGGATAGTATTGCGACCGAACAGACTCGATGCATCGCCGCAGGAAATCGCCTTTCACGTTGTATACCGGTGTGATCACGGTGATGACTGGCTTCGACCCCCAGCCGCGAATCTCAGCGGCTAAATCCACGGGAGTCTCCGGATGCAGTAATCTGGGCAGGCTGCCCGCACCGTGCACGTGGAAGATGGAGCGCGACAATCGCGGTCTCCGCAAGCCGATCTCTTCCAACCGGTCGGTAATCTTCTGGCCCGCTGCGGTGGCGCTATAGTTTTTCCGGATCTCCTCGGCGGCGCGGCGCCCTTTCCGTTCGCGGCCTTCGGCGTCCTCGAAAACCTCTCGCATCAGATGGCACATATGATCGACGGAAGGATCCGCCCACAGATGCCCGCGCATGTATGGGCCCATCGTCAAAGGAATAGGGACCAGGTTGCAGTCGATCAGATAGCTGTTGTCCTCTCGCATGAAGTCGAGATTCGAGGAGTATCGCGTCGCGATCACGGGCTTGCCCAGGTACATCGCCTCAGCCATGTTGTAACCGAAGCCTTCGCCGCGATGCGGAGATACCAGACAATCGATCGAGTTCTGCAGCGAGACGATCTCGTTGTCGTCCATGATCCCGCCGTAGGTGCGGACGTTCGGCGCGCCCGCGATGGCGTCCTCCAGCGCCCGGACATTGTTCTGGTCGTGTTCAGCGTTGAAATATTTCAGGTAGAGCAGCACGTCGCGCGAATTACCGAACTCTCGCTTGAACGCTTCCACCAGGCACAGCGGATTCTTCCGCTCGAAATAACTCGCGACGTCGAAGATGTAGCCGAAGACAAATACGTCGCGCGGAAGACCGAAGTGCTCGCGCGGATAAATGGCGTTCTTCTCGATGCCGTCCACCACCAAAGACATACGGGTCACCGGCAGGTTGGTCAAGGCCTGAAATGAGTGGCGAACGAACTCGCATCCCACCCAAATCTCATCCACGTAGCGGTAGAGATGGTGCCAGTCCGAGCGGGGGGAGGGAAGCTCCCACGCCCAGTAGCCGATGTTGTAGCAACCCTTCAGCAGCTCGGAACCATAGGCGTCGACGAATCGCGGCAGCATGTCGGGATTCTGCACCAGCAGGTTGACACGATAAGGTTCGAACTTCGGCAGCGATCGGTTGGCGCCTCGCTCCTCCCAACTGGGGAGTGAAATCGCGTGAAAGGGAATGTCCGCCGCCTCCAAGGCCTGCGCGAAACTTCGGGTAGACGCGCCCACGCCGCTCACAGTGGAAAGAAAACCGTAAAGATTGACGCCGAATGGCCTCGACGCCATCAATTCCAAAAAGTCGGCGCGCTCGGGGATCGTCTCTCGGGAACCTCCTCCCCGACCTTCGGTGCGTCCGGCAGCGACCCAGTGGCTGTAACCTGAGGGCCAGCGGCCCTGCTCGACCGCCCCGGCGACATCGGGATTCAGGAAGAGGTATGAGTCCTCGTCGAAATCCGCTGGGATGTCACGCCTGGAAACCGGTTCTCCCTGGTCGCGACCAATCAGGCCACGATACCAGTCGCGAATGCCCCGAAAAGGCCGCGTATCTTCGGCACTCCCCGCCCCAGCCGGCGGCAATATAGTACGAGATGCCTTCGGTCGCCGCCGAGGCCCGCGAGCGACCCCCGGACGCGCTTCACTCTTGGGCGCCAAAACGCTCAACTGCTTTTCCAATTGGGCCGCGAGTTCCTGGTTGGCAGCGATCTTCTCCCGCAATTTGGAAGACGAGCTCAGTTGCCTTACCCTCCCGCCTTATTCGCCAACGTCGTCACTCTACGCGCCTCGCTGCGCCATCCTGAAGCGCGGGGATCAATCGTGAAATCTACATCGGTTCGCGTCAAGTTCGGATTGTAGTAGGGGTCTCGCTCGAGGTATGTGCCCCAGCGCTTCTGAAATAGCCCGAAGTCGCGCGGGTTCTTGGTTCTCTGCTGGATGGAAGCTGCTTCGAAATGATACAGCTCGGCATAGGGAGTGTACACCACGCGATATCCGTGCTCTATCGCCGACAGGCAGAAATCGACGTCATTGTAGTCGACGGGAAGCTGTTCATTAAACCCGCCGATGGCGTCGATCACATCCATGCGCGTGGCCAGGCACGCCGCTGTAACAGCGGAATAATTCCGAATCACATGTGTATAAGCGTTGTAGCCAATCGAGCCGGCCGGCAGTCCATGAAATGCGTAGGCGGCGCCTCCATTCACCCCCAGAATCATGCCGGCATGTTGAATGCGGTCGTCCGGAAGCAGCAGCTTGGCTCCCACCACGCCCACCGAGTCCTGCCCGGTGAACTCAACCAGCGCTTCCAGCCATCCGGGCGAGATCACTTCCATGTCATCGTGCAGCAACACGACATGTTTCCCATGTGCTTGTTGAAAAGCCAAGTTCGCTCGCTTTGAAAAGTTGAAAGGCTCATTCGCGGATTCATCTGCGATCACGATCTCGTAGTTCGGATAATCGGTTTTCTCGGCGATGCTGCGAACGAAATTCTCTAGAAAATTGATTTCGCCTCGGCCCTCCACCTCAGCGCTTTGTCCCCCGCCCTTTGTGAGAGGGCTTGAGGATACAATGCACAAGGAAACCAGAGGACTCCCGTGAATCCGGTGGCGGACACGGAAAAGCCCTGGAACTAAACCCTCTTCAACCCAGGCATCCCCTCCGTTGTCGCGGACGTAATCCTCCAGCGCTTTCCGGCCGCTATCCAGCGCTTCCGGCTTGGCATACACAGTCTCCGAAGCCGATCCGCGAACGTAGCGCCAGTGATACAAAATCTTCGGCACGTGATGGATTGCCTGCGCGAGTGACGACGCCCGCAGGGCCAGGTCGTGATCCTGCGCTCCATCGAATTCCGGGCGAAATCCGCCTGCTGCGTAGAACAGATCCTTGCGGATCACCAACAGATGCAGCATGTACATCACCGACAGCAGGTGCTCGGGCGACCAGTCCGGCTTGCAATAGTGTTCCTCGAACGCGCCGTGTTCGGTGATTTTGTCTTCGTCGGTGTACAGCAGATCGATATTTGGATTCGCCTGGATCGCCTTGACCACCTCGTACAGCGCTTCCGGCGCCAATTCGTCATCGTTATCCAGCATCGCCAGATAATCGCCGGTCGAAATCTCTGCCGCCCGGTTGGATGCGCCCGCGATTCCCGCATTGCGCGCGTTGCGCACAATCTTGATGCGTGCATCCATGCCGCGGTAGCTCTCCAGGGCGTCGATTGTGTTCGCCGCCGTCGAGGCGTCATCGCACAGGCACAGTTCCCAAAACGGATAATATTGCGACCGCACGGATTCGATGCAAGACCGCAGGTAAGCGCCATCGACGTTGTAGACCGGCGTGATCACGCTGATCACCGGCCGCGACGGCCACCCCCGAATCTCGTCTGCTACCGTCTGAGGAGTTTCCGGGCGGAACAATTTCGGCTGGCTTTGTGCTCCGTGGCTCTTGAAGACCTCTGGCGATAATCGGGATTTCCGCAAGCCAAGCTGATCGAGACGCTCCGCGATCTTGCGGCCTACCACATCAGCGTTGTAGTTGGCGTGAATCTCCTCGGCAGCCTTACGTCCCTTCTCCGCGCGCCCTTCGGAATCTTCGAATACCGTTCGCATCAAATGACAGAGATGATCGATCGACGGCTCGGCCCACACGTGCCCTCGAAGATACGGACCGTGGCTCAGTGGGATCGGGACCAGGTCGCAATCGATCAGATAGCTGTTATCGTCCCGCATGAAATCGAGGTTGGACGAATACCGCGTGGCAATCACCGGCTTGCCCAGATACATCGCCTCCGCCAGGTTGTATCCGAAGCCTTCGCTGCGATGTGGAGATACCAGGCAGTCCATCGAATTCTGCAGCGAGGCGATTTCGTTGTCGTCCATAATGCCGCTGAAGGTGCGAATGTTGGAAGCGCCGACGATGGCTTCCTGCAAGGCCCGGTTATTGTTTTCGTCGCGGTCGGCGTTGAAGTATTTGAGATACAGCAAAACATCGCGCGAATTGCCGAACTCGCGTTTAAACGCCTCGATCAGACTCAGTGGGTTCTTGCGCTCAAAATAGCTCGCAACATCGAAGATGTATCCAAAGACGAACGCATCGCGCGGCAGGCCAAAATGCTCGCGCGGATAAATAGCTTTCTGCTCGATGCCGTCCACCACCAGAGGGATCCGTATAACCGGCAGCTTCGTGGCGGACTGAAACGCCTCGCGGCAAAACTCGCTGGCCACCCAGATCTCGTCTACGTAGCGGTAAAGCTGGTGCCAGTCGGAGCGTGCCGACGCCAGTTCCCAGAGCCAATATCCGATGTTGTAGCAGCCCTTCAGCAGATCCGTGCCATAGGCCTGAAAAAACAGCGCGAGCATGTCGGGGTTTTGCAGGATCAGGTTTGCGCGGTAAGGCTCAAACTTAGGCAAGGAGCGCCCCGAAACCTCTTCCGCCCAACTGGGGTCCGCCCAACTCGGGATGGATATCTTCTGGAATGGTACTTCCGTCGTGTCAAGAGCCTGCGCGAAGCTCCGCGCCACGGAGCCGAGACCGCTCACCGTGTTGAAAAATCCGTAAACGTTGACGCCCTGTGGCTTGGCGTCCAGCACTGGCAAGAATTGGGGCCGATCCGGAACCGGCTCCCAAGGACCACCTCCGCGGCCTTCTTTGCGGCCGAAATCCGCGTAATGATCGTACGCGGACCGCACTACTCCCTTCGCGATCATCCAGGACACATCAGGATTGAGAAAAAGGTAGGCATCTTCGTCAAAATCCGGTGGAATATCCGGCCGCTGAACAGCAGCAGCACTGGATTTGCGGAAGCGAGCCAATCGGCCCTCGCGTTGCCCAAATCGCACCCAATGCTCATAGCCGCTCTGGAAGTCGCCGGCTGCCACTCGCTCGGCGATGTCCGGATGGAGAAGCAGGTAGGTCAACTCATCGAAATCACGAGGAACAGGCTTCGACCGGAAAGAGCTGACGACAACCGAAACCAGCGCCCCTTGCCAGGCGCGGACAACTTGTAAAAGCCCGACGCCCTCGGGCTGACGGGATTCGCCGAGATGTGCCCGGAAAAGCCTGAGAAGGGCGCCCTTCTGTCGAAGCTCCTCATTTGACGGACGACTGAGCTTCAACTCCTTCAGCCGCATGCGAGCCGCGACCTTCATCGCCAGAGGCGGGTAATGCGCGAGCCCTGGATCGTCCAGTTGGCGCGACAGCACATCCAGCAGGTTTCGTTCCACGACGAACGAGTTTGACGAAAGAACAGGTCTTGCGCCTGTCCGCACTGGAGTTGTCTGCGGCCGGCTCTTTAGAGGCCGCCGGACGGGCGGTTTGCTCTCCAGTTCCTCTAATTGCGCTTCGATTTTGGCGGCTAATTCTTGATTGGCGGCGATCTTCTCGCGCAACCATGAGATCCCTCTCGTCACAATCGCCATTAACGCACAAAACCAAGTATTCTGGATGAGTCACTATGAATGCCGGCGCACAAAGTCAGCCGCAAGAAACGCTCGCGCAAGAGTCCCTAGAGCTTCGCATCCATGCGCTCGAGGCGGAAGTCGCTGGCCTCAGACAGGATATCGCCGGCGCCATCGCCGCCCAGGAGCAACTCCACGGCCAGCTAAGCCTCGCCATCGAAAAGCTTTCCGAACTACTGCGCCAGCGCACGCTTCCCAACGTCCCCGCCAGCCCCGCGCGCCCGCCTGAACCAGAGCGGAACTACGGGCTACAACTGGGCCGGCTGGAGTCACGGATGCGTAGCGTGGAACAGCGTTTGGAGCGCGTCACTGGGCAGGTGGCTGGCATCCTGGAGAGCCGGATCTGGCGGACGCTCGTCAGAGGTAGCAGTTTTCTACTCAAATTGGTAAGGTAGATTACTTAGAACTACCGTCATCTCTCGCGGTGGCTTCGAATTGTCGATGGGTCTAACAGGCATCTATGTTCCTGCTTATTAGACACGCGACTGTAAATAAAATCAATATCTTGGCCGGATTGGCCCTGTCCTTTGGCCTCTCCGCCTCGGCGCAGATCACTGTCACTGCGCCCGCCGCCAACGAAACCATCAAGGCGGCCGACGAATTCGCCACCGAGGCCTTCCAGGACCCCTGGAATATGAACCAGATGACCGATCTCGGTTGGTTTACCTATGGCGTCGATCAGCCGGTATCGAATTTAACGAACATCGCGTTCTCGGGCGGAATTTTCTCAGCTACTACTGCCAGCAATGCTTCCCCCGGTGTCCTGCCTAACTTCATGTTGCTCGACCCTAACTCACCGACGGCCACTCAGATCGGCAAAGTCGGCACCGTGTACCCGATTGATTCCACCAAGTACCGGCGCTTCGTGATTCGCATGAATTTGTCCGGGACAGGGCTGTCAGCCAATCCAACTCAGTGCGCCCAGGTCAACCCAGATCAATGCGCCCATCTGATCTGGAATCTGTATGGGACCACCAGCACATCCAACGTTTTTCCGGTTTATTCCGGTTGGTCCGTGTATTCGGTGGACTTGCCGACGTTAGGCTCTGCCGCGGGTCAAACCTGGGCCGCTAGCAACCCTGTGCAATCGCTGCGGGTCGACCCCGTCTTCATGCCCAATATCAACGTCAGTGTTGACTGGGCTCGTTTAACGATCGACGATCCCACGCTCTATCGCACTATTACCTGGACCGGGAGTGGTGCGGTGAATATATTCCTGGACAACGACAATAATCCCGCGAACGGTTTCGGTGTTGGGCAAATAGCCGCTGGTGTGACTGGAGGTAGCTACTCGTTCTTCGTGGGCGCTCTTCCGGCCGGCACCTACTACGTCGCCATCCAGCCCACCGCCGGGGGCGCCGTGGCCTACTCCGCCGGCGCCTGGACCGTGAATGACATCCCCACCCTCACGTTCACATCGCCGAATCCCCAAGGAAGCTCCGACGACTTCGCCACCACGCAATTAGGCAATCCCTGGGACATGAACGCGACCAGCGATATCGACTGGACCTTGAATGTCACGGGAACAGGGATCAACAACAGCCTCCCCGCTCAAGATGAGGCTGGCAATAGTCTAGGCAACGTCCGCGTCTACTCGGGAACCACTGCGTCTTCGAACTATGCCGATCCCGAGATCTATCCTTTGCACTGGACCGTGCGCGGAGCGAACACCCATATCGACACCAGCCGCTACCGGATTCTCACCCTCAAATGGGGAATCAACCGCCCTCGCGATATCTTCGACGGCTCCATCGGGCGCGTGGTCTGGCGTGTGTTCGGAGAAACGTTGGAGAACGTTTCGAGCGACATCATCCTGCGACATTTGGGAACGGCGAACGTGATTCAGACCGTCATCGCCGACATGAAAACCATTCCCCTGGCGTGGGGTGGCAGCCCAGCACATTTCGGCGGCGGCAGTCCGTCCACTACTGGTTGGAACGGAATGCTGGACGGCTTCCGCGTAAAGCCCGACGAATTCAGCACGGCGACCAACTTCTATATCCAAGACATCAAGTTGACCGCCTTTGAACAGGCGGACGCTTCCTACACGATTCAGTGGAGCTATGCCAACGCGGGAACGGCCTCGCCCACGCTCCAGCTCGGCTACGACACCACGGGAACCGGTTTCGCCGGGACGCAGATCGTTGCCGGCGTGAATCCCACCAGTGGTTCGTATGTCTGGAACACCACGGCGCTCGCGAACGGAACCTATTACGTATACGTCCGCATCATGAATGGCGCCACCGTCATGAACCAGACTTACGCGAAATGGCCGATCAATATCATTCACGGTGGCGGCAGTCTCCCCAGCTTGACGCTGGACCGTAGCCACCTTTACTTCGGCGCCACCAATAATGGCACTACCGTCACGTCCGCGCAGGTCGTGCACGTCACTACGGCATCAGGCGTGGCTTGGACGGCAAGTTCGAATCAGCCTTTCGCGGTGGTGAGTCCAACGTCGGGAACGGGCAGCGGAACGATTACGGTGACGGTCCAGAGCAGTACGTTCCCCAGCCCTTCGACCCAGAACGCCACCATTACCGTAAGCTCGGCCGGGGCAACCAATTCTCCTCAAACCGTACAGGTCTCGGTGAATGTGTTCAATCCCCCGGTCACTTTGCCGCCGTTCGGAAGCTTCGATACACCCGTGACCAATACCACCGGGATTGCAGGAGCGATTCCTGTTACCGGCTGGGCTCTGGACGGCATTCAAACCATCTCCGTCGAGATCTGGCGCGAGCCTCTGTCGGGCGAGACCCCCCAAGCCAACGGTCTGATTGACGTCGGATCCGCTACCTTCGTGGATGGGGCGCGGCCCGACGTGGCAGCCACTTATTCCACATACCCTCTCAACACCCGCGGCGGCTGGGGCTATATGCTGCTTACCAATTTCCTGCCGAACAACGGCGGGTCGCCGGGACCGGGGAATGGAACGTATAATCTGCACGCGATCGCAACCAACAGTTACGGGCAAACGACGGATCTTGGCGTGAAGACCATCAGCGTCAACAACGCGGCTGCCTCAAAACCGTTCGGCACCATTGACACGCCCGCACAGGGAGGCACGGCATCGGGCAACGCATTCGTGAACTTCGGCTGGGCACTCACGCAGAATCCCAACTGCATTCCGGTCGATGGATCCACCATCACGGTTTACGTGGATAGCGTCGCACTGGGCCACCCCGGCTACAACCAGCCCCGCAGCGACATCTCGACATTCTTTCCGGGGCGATGCAATAGTGGCGGAGCGGTTGGGTTCTTCTATATCGACACCACCACACTGACCAATGGCGTACACACGATTAGCTGGGTGGCGTACGACAACGTTGGCCATGGGGACGGACTGGGAAGCCGGTACTTCACCGTGTTCAATGCTGGCGGGACGGCTGCTCCAGCTGATGCCGTCAACCCGGCCGAAGTTTCGCCGGCGACGATTGCCACCCCAGCGGCGGTTACCTTGCGCCACGGTCTCGACCTGGGGACTGTGCCGGAGGCGCTGGTCGCTCGGGCTGATGGCGCCTACTCAGTGACGATGGAAGAGCTTGGCCGCGTCGAACTGCAAATCGGCGCAGCAAAGGGCTATCAGATCCTCAACGGCGAAGCTCACCATTTACCGATCGGTTCTACGCTGAAGGATGGGGTGTTTTACTGGGCGGCCGGCCCCGGATTCCTGGGTTCGTACGAACTTCGATTTGAAAAGCCGGATGGAAGCGTCGCGCCAGTTCACGTAAACATTCAACCGATGACGGCGCCAAGGCGTGGCGCTCGACAATAGATCGTCTCCACAACCTGAGACACAATGAACGGAGTGGTATTGCCCCGTCGATTTATCCGTGACCTGGTCCTGGTCGTCTGCGGATTGGCGGCTGCCCTCAGCGCCTTGGGTCAGGACGTCGACAACGATCTCAACGAAGGTCCGGACATGATGAATGCCCGGCGCGAATGGTTATTTCGCCAGCGAGCCTATCCGCTCGGGTTCATCCCTTCCGACGCTCGCGCGCGAGCGGTAATCGAGCTCAATCGCCAGCTTGCGGAACGGTCGGCTGCGCGCGCCAAAGGCAAGACCCGGGAAGCACTGCCGAACACCGCGACCACCGGCACGTGGACGCTCATCGGTCCAAATCCGACCCATAACGGAATCCTGACAACCGCGGCCTGGACGAACGCCATTGCGGTCGACCCGACCAATGCGAGCGTCGCTTACCTGGGCGCGCCGGAAGGCGGCGTTTGGAAAACCACGGACGCCGGGGCTCACTGGACGCCGCTCACGGATACGCAGCCGTCGCTGGCGATCGCGTCGATCACTATCGACCCCACCAATAACCTTACTGTCTATGCCGGTACCGGGGACAGTTATCTGTACGGAGAGGGGTTGCTCAAAACGACGAATGGTGGAAACACCTGGACATATATCCCGTCCCCGTTTGCAGGGCCGTTCAGCGATAGCGGCTACTTCGGCGGCGGCGCGCATATCAACCAGATCGCGGTAGATCCCGCGACCCCCTCGGTGGTCCTCGCCGCGGTGTGGAGATTCCCCGCCAGCAGCGCGGGCATCTACCGTTCCACCGACGGCGGTAACACCTGGGAACAGGTATTGCCGGGGGCTGGCGCCACGTCTGTCACTTTCAGCCCGACCGGCAGCGTGGCCTACGCCGCCGTCAGCGACTATTTCGGGACATCGCTGGCCGGTATATATAAATCCACCGATGGAGGGCAATCCTGGACTCCCGCCAATGGCTCGGGTAGCACCCAGCTTCCGCTCACCAATTCCGGCGTGCCCAGTGTCGGGGAGATTCAGCTCGCGATGGCGCCTTCCAGCCCCACGACGCTCTATGTATCCATAGAAGGATTGAACACCTTTGCGCCCCTGAGCCCCAACAGTATTTTCACCAGCCTGGATGGCGGCGCCACCTGGAATCCCACGGCGGCCAACCCCTTCTCGGTTCAAGCCGCGGGCAACAAGGGCATCGTTCTGACGGTCCATCCCACAAATCCCAATATGGTTTTCGTGGGAGAGCAAAATCTGTACCGTTCCCTAGATGGAGGCCACACCTGGGCGGTGGTGACAAGTAGCGCGAACGGAGTGGTGAACAACCTCTTCGGCGATATACGGTCGTTTGGATTCTCAGCCGGTGGCGTGGTGTTTTATGTCGGCTGCGATGGAGGCCCGTGGAACAGTGAAGATGCCGCGAACCAGAACATGAACTGGACCAACCTCACCTCCACGCTGGCAACCACGCAGTTCTACCCCGGTCTGTCGATTAATCCCTCCAACGTGGCCGTGGCGTTCGGCGGATCGCAAGATCAGGGCGTGCAGCAATACAGTGGGTCGCCAACCTGGACCACGGTTCAGCCTTGCGACGGAGGCTGGACAGCTATCGATCCCAACCAACCGAACAACGTTTACATCGTATGCGAAACCGGCACGGTACAAATTCTGAAATCGATTAATGGCGGTTCCGCATTCGCCGCGGCTCAGACCGGAATCAACGGCGCGGACCGGGTCGCTTTTATCCCGCCCATGGTGCTGGATCACTCCAATCCGCAGAACCTCTACTTTGGAACTTATCGAGTCTACCAGAGCACGAATGGCGCGGCCTCCTGGACGCCCATCTCCAGTGATCTCACCAGCGGGACGAACAGTCCCACCATTTCCACGATCGCGGTCGCGCCCAGCGATTCCAACCGCGTCTACGTCGGTACCAGCGACGGACGAGTCCAGACCACCGCTAACGCCACCGCCGGCGCGTCGGCAATTTGGACCAACATCAGCGGAACCTTGCCGAACCGTTCCGTATCACAAGTGGTTGTTGATCCATCCAACGCCTCCACTGCGTACACCGTGATGTCCGGCTTCACATATGGCTCCGATACCAAGGGCCACGTTTTCAAAACCACCAATGCGGGGACTACTTGGACCGACATCAGTGGCAATCTTCCAAACATTCCAGCCGACGACCTAGTGGTGGACCCGGATGTCGTGAACTGGCTCTACGTCGCCACCGACATTGGCGTCTATGCCACTACCAACGGAGGTACTACGTGGACGCCGTTCGGAAACGGGCTTCCGCGCACTGTGGTGAGCTCGCTGAAGCTGCACGAAGCTTCTCGAACACTGCGCGCCGCCACGATGGGGCGCTCGGCATGGGACATCATTGCTCCGCTCCCACAACCGATTCTTTCCATCAACAAGACACACTCCGGTAACTTCGAGCAGGGCCAGCAAAATGTGACCTACACGATTACGGTGTCGAACTCGATCTCGGGCGGCCCCACCAGCGGTACGGTAACGGTGGTCGAAACGCAACCTACGGGTCTCGCGCTGGTATCGATCGCCGGAACAGGTTGGACCTGCACGGCGGCCACCTGCACTCGCAGCGATGTATTGAGGGGCGGCTCCAGCTATCCCGCGATTACGGTGACTGCGAACGTGGCATTGAGTGCAACCTCACCACAAATAAATCAAGCCAGCGTATCGGGGGGAGGATCGGTCAGTGCCAACCTAAGCGACCCCACCACGCTGGTCCCGGCAGGAACCCCGCCGTCTCTCAATATCAGCAAGACGCATTCCGGTAGTTTCACGCAAGGTCAACAGGGCGCCACGTACGCACTCACGGTCTCAAACAGCCCCTCGGCCGGGCCAACCAGCGGGACAGTGACGGTGACTGACACGATTCCTTTGGGTTTGACGCTGGTCTCGATGGCGGGAACCGGCTGGAGCTGCGCTTCAAACACGTGTACCCGCGCGGATGTGCTGAATAGTGCGGCCAGTTATCCGGCTATTACCGTGACGGTCAACGTGGCCGTGAACGCCCCCTCTCCGCAGGTCAACCGGGCCAGTGTATCGGGGGGTGGTTCTCCCGGCGCCAATACAAGCGATACGACCATGATCGCCATCCTGGGCACGTTGTCGGTGAACCGGACAAAACTCAATTTCAGTTATAGCTCCACGCTTATCACCAGCACCCAGACGGTGGCGGTGAACTTTCTCAACGGCATCGCAGGGAATTGGACGGCGTCCTCGAGCGCGCCGAATATTACTGTTTTCCCAACCTCGGGCAGCGGGAACGGTAGCATCGAAGTGACCGCGAGCGCCGGGCCGGGCGGGACGATAACGGTGACCGCCGCAGGTTCGCCGGGCTCGCCCCAACAGATCCAGGTGAATGTCACGAGCGTCGCTACAGCCGCGCCCTATGGCAGCTTCGATACGCCCGCGAACAATACCACAGGGATAGCGGGAGCGATCCCTGTCACAGGTTGGGCGCTGGACAACATCGAGGTAGAGACCGTGGGCATCTGGCGTGAGCCGATAGCTGGCGAGACGCCTCAATCCAACGGCTTGGTATTGATTGGTAACGCGGTGTTCGTCGCCGACGCACGCCCGGATGTACAGGCGACCTACGCCACTGTGCCTTGGAGTTATCGCGGCGGGTGGGGCTATATGCTGCTGACCAATTTTCTGCCGCATAGTGGCGGCGCAGCGGGGCCCGGGAACGGGACATACAACCTACACGCGCTCGCGGTCAACAAAGCCGGACTAACCTTCGATCTGGGCACCCGCACCATCACGGTAAACAACGCGAATGCCGCCAAGCCATTCGGCACCATCGATACGCCCGCGCAGGGAGGCACCGTCTCGGGCAATGCGTTCGTGAACTTTGGCTGGGCGCTGACGCAGAATCCCCATTGTATTGCGACCGATGGATCCACCCTTACCGTCATCGTCGATGGAGTAACGATGGGCCACCCCACCTACAATCAGCCCCGTAGCGATATCCAAAACTTCTTCCCGGGATTATGCAACACTAACGGCGCGATTGGATTCTTCTACATCGACACTACCCAGCTCGCCAACGGGGTGCATACGATCTCGTGGGTAGCCTACGACAACGTCGGACATGGCGACGGCTTGGGCAGCCGCTACTTCACCGTGTCCAACACGGGCGGAGGAAATGCGCCGGCTGTGGATGAACCCATCGAGTCCGCTCCCGACTCCCCCACACTAAGCTCAGTCGAAATCGAAGAGCTGGGCCTCCTCGAGTTGCACTTGGGGGCTGTTCACGGCCATTCGCTCGTAGACGGCCAGATTGCCCCGCTACCGGTAGGTTCGACGCTCAAAGGCGGCGTATTTTACTGGCAGGCTGGGCTAGGCTTCCTGGGAAATTATCAACTGGTCTTTGAACGGTCGGCCGGACGCGAAGTACGGGTGCACGTTCACGTTCGCCCTAAGAAATTTCTCATCAATCAAAACTGAGCCCAGGCCCGCCGAGTACTGATATCATTGTTGCCGAAAGCTCAACGTGATGAACCGGCGCCAGTTTATCTCAACAGCTACCGTGGCATTTGTCCGCATTTCGGACCCGCTCGCGGCAACAGCGCTGAAGTACGACCTCATGGTCAAGGCGGGCCGCGTCATCGATCCTTCGCGCAAGCTTAACGCGATCGGTGACTTGGCGATCACGAATGGCCGTATCGTGGCTGTCGGGGCCAACATCTCGTCCGACGCTACCGAAACGATCGACGCGCGCGGCAAGTTGGTGGTGCCCGGCTTGATTGATATCCACACCCACGCGACGCGTGTCAAGGATGGGCCGGCGCTGTGCCTCGCCGATGGTGTCACGGGGCTGGTGGATGCCGGATCGCAGGGCGCAGATCACATCGACGAAGCGGTAATGGTCGCTAAGTCGGCGCCGCAGCAGTGCCGGGTTTTGATCAACATCGGGCGTGCCGGTATCCTGCCGGAAGGCGACACTATGGACATCCGCGGCGCCGATGTGGGCGCCGCGCGGGAAGCGATTGGCCGCAACCGCGAGATGATTGCAGGCGTTAAGGCGCGGCTCTCACGGGACGTCGCCGGCGCGAATGATTTCGAAGTGCTCAGGCGATCCCAAGAAGTAGCGTCATCGTTCCACCTACCGGTGATGATCCACATGGGACAGACGGTGTCGCCGCTACCCAGACTTCTTGGGCTTCTCAAACCTGGCGATGTCGTGACGCACATGTTCGCGCCGCCTCCGAACAGCATCATCGACGACAGCGGGCACATTCTGCCGGAGGTAATAGCGGCGCGCCGCCGTGGCGTCCGGTTCGACCTCGGTAATGGGCGCACCGGCCATTTGCGGTGGGATATTGCCGAACGCGTGCTGCAGGCGGGCTTCCTGCCGGACACCTTCTCGACCGACTGGACTCCGGAAGGCCGCACCGCCCAGGTAATCGATTTTCCGAACGTTATGTCGAAGTTCCTGATGCTGGGCATGCCGGTCGACCAAGTGGTGGCGTGCGCGACCGTCAATGCGTCTCGCGTATTTCCGGTCTTTCGCAATCGGGGAACGCTGAAGGTAGGTGCGCCGGCGGACATTGCGGTGCTTGAACTAAGGGAAGGGACCTTTGAATTTGTGGATAATTTTGGGAACAAACGCATCGGTCGCCAAAGACTCTTCCCGAGTGCGACCATCCTGGCCGGCAAGCGGGTTGCAGCCCGCGCATAGGCGCGCCACTCTTATGTTCACCTACGCCTCTACTGCTTTTCAAAGACCCAATCGCGGACGCGTTCCATCCCAGGCTCTCTATAGTGCTCTGCCCATCAATTCTCGCGGTTCCGCTGTCACTACGGGTCGTCTTTCCGGCTCAACTGTTCGAGTTTCAGATATGTGGATCGAAGAATCGCGATGA
>Ga0073928_10004956_pt1 | contig 19075 bp, 21 predicted proteins | sample PaiPotPPA55metaG_FD_76969 | JGI IMG/M metagenome (GOLD analysis project Ga0073928, IMG submission 76969) | Iron sulfur acid spring bacterial and archeal communities from Banff, Canada, to study Microbial Dark Matter (Phase II) - Paint Pots PPA... ... | reverse complement strand
GATCTCCTCGACTTTTTCGGGAGCGCCGATCAGGACGTATTCATTTTCGTGATCCAACCGGCCCAAGGCGCGGACTACATTACGCGTATAAGTCCCGACGCCGAATTCGGTCATTCGCCGGATATCGATCGCGACCTTCACGAGGGAATTTAAACACAAATGTGTGGGATCGGCTATGCAGTGATCCGGGGCGCTGCCGAACCTGGCTGATTAAGCGCTTGGCGCTAGATGCAGCCGCGAAGCATACAACGGAAATCTTTCTGCAAGTTCCAATACTTGCTTGCGGATTCTTGCTAGAGCGGCTGCGTCGGTACGATTGTGGAGGGCTTCGGAGATCCAGCGTCCGACTTGACGCATTTCATCCTCTTTCATTCCGCGCGTGGTCAGAGCTGGAGACCCAATGCGAATCCCGCTCGGCTTCATCGGCGGATTCACATCGAAAGGTATGGCGTTCTTGTTGACCGTGATGCCGGCCTCTCCCAGCGCCTTTTCTGCTTCGCTGCCAAACATGCCCTTGGAGAAAACGTCGATCAGCATGAGGTGAGTGTCAGTTCCGCCGGAAATGATGCGGAATCCTTCTGTGCCAAGTGTTTCGGCCAGCACCTTGGCGTTGGCTACCGTCTGACGAGCATAGTCACGGAAGCTCGGCTGCATTGCCTCGAGAAAGCAAACCGCTTTGGCAGCGATGATGTGCATTAGCGGGCCGCCCTGCATTCCTGGAAAAACGACTTTATCGATAGCAGAGGCAAATTCCTGTTTGGATAAGATCATTCCGGCGCGCGGGCCTCGAAGTGTCTTGTGCGTTGTCGAAGTGACGATGTGCGCATGGGGGACCGGCGAAGGATGCACGCTACCGGCTACTAGTCCGGCGAAATGCGCCATGTCCACGAGGTAAAGCGCGCCGACTTTATCGGCGATCTGCCGCATGCGCGCGAAATCAATGATGCGTGGATATGCGCTTCCTCCGCCGATGATCAGCTTTGGGCGTTCCTTCTCAGCGATCTTTTCCAGATCGTCGTAATCAATGGTCTCGGTTTCTTTGGTGACACCGTACGGAATAGTCTTGTAAGTCTTCCCAGAAAAATTCAGGGGATGGCCGTGAGTGAGATGTCCGCCGTGCGCCAGATTCAATCCGAGGATAGTGTCGCCCGGTTGCAGAATGGCGGCGTACGCTTCCATGTTCGCTTGCGATCCAGCATGCGGCTGCACGTTCGCGTGCTCGGCGCCAAAGAGTTTCTTCGCCCGATCACGAGCCACGTTTTCGACAACGTCGGCATACTCGCATCCGCCGTAATACCGCTTGCCGGGATATCCCTCGGCATATTTGTTGGTGAACACAGAACCTGCAGCTTCGAGTACGGCTTCGCTGACGAAATTCTCGGAGGCTATCAGCTCCAGACCCTCGTGCTGGCGGCGAGTTTCGTTGTCGATCGCGGCTGCGATCTCTGGGTCAGTTTCGGAGAGTGAGCGCGACATTGCGGAATTTTTCATGGGCAGGTATCAGTGCCTATTCTAATTTATTTGTCGTTCCGAGAGGACGATAGTCCGAGAGGAATCTGCTTTTGGAGGGAAACAGCAGATTTCTCGCGCGATGGCAACGCTTCGAAATGACAACGCCCGGCAAAAGATTCCACGTGCAAGTAGGCGATCGCCAACTATCTACGAAATCGAATGACCGGCGGTGTGACGCAAAGAGGTACCTTAACTTTCGTTCGAAACGATAGAATGTTTGTGCCCTGTTCTAGGAATTTGTATTTAACCCCCCTATCTCGGCTTGGTTCCTCTACATTCACTGGTTCGCAACGGAGAGACGATGGTTATTTGGGAAGATTTGTTTGCCGCTTCCATATTCGCAGCAGCGCCTATATGGCTGGTTTTGAGAGCGTGGCGACGATACCGAGCGGTCAGCTGGAGCAAAGAGGCGTTCCTGGGGCGTTCGGCGCTGGCTCTTCTGACGCTGAGTTTAGTAGTGATGGTGGTCGGGGGCGTTGCAGCCGTCGTTGAGGAACATATGGGCGCAATAAGGACAAATGGGCCTTCTCCCTGGAAGGTGGCTATCCTCAATTCTTCTATTTGCGTTGGCTCTTTACTGATTGCATGGAAAATGCCAAAAGGAAGTAGAGATGTTCTGCTGGCGAGGAGAAGCATCGTTACGGCTGGCATTTATCTGATGATTGCATGGTTGTTGGTCATGACCAGTCCTCACTAAGGCTTGTCCCTAACAGGTGGGGTTGCGCCCGTGTAGCGCGTGGTCATCGTCCCACTTCTCCGGAGCTCGTTTCTAAATGCTGTGTTCCCGCGTCTCTTTCTGGGGCGCAGTTCACCCTCTTGAAGGCTCTTCGCAAAAACGACCCCAAATGCCAGCCGTCTATATATTTGTACGGTGTTTCGCCGGTCGTGTAATGACCGCAAGGTAGCACCACTACTTTGTGATCCAATTTATAACGCTCAAATTCTGTAACTACGTCGCGCGAAAACTCCGGAAGAAAGGTCAGATCGTATTTTGCATACACAATCAGCGATTTTTTTGGCCATCGAGCAAATTGTTTGAAATACGACATCGGACTGATGGCGCTCCACAGCCCGCGCAAGCGTTCAACATCGAGCTGCGATTCCAGACCTTCGCGGATGTGACGCGTAGATTGGCCATGCCAGACAACGTCGGCAAAGTAAGTGGACGCATGATTGAACGCGGCCACGCGGATGCGTGGATCGTGAGCGGCGGCGAGGAACGCGTAACAGGATCCGAGGCTTGTGCCCACGATCCCAAGCTGGTTGTAGCCTTGTTGTTCAAGCCAGTCGAGACAGCAGCGAATGTCGACGACTCCTTGGCGGCCGGCGTCGAGGGTACGTCCAATGTTCGCGGAAACGGCATAGTCGGCGCGATGAATTCCGGACGGCCTGCGGATGTCATGATATGGCATGCTTAGTCGAAGCACCGCGATGCCGAGCCGATTCAGCACGCGGCATAAAGTGTTGTATGCCAGGGCATCGGAATTCCAATGCGGCAGCAAGACCACCGCGCGGTTTCCTTTGGCTGGAAACCAGCGAGCGTTGACCAAATTGTTTTCCGGATACGGAGTCCGCACTGGAGAAGTAAAGCGGAGAAAATCGGCGCGTGTTCCGCGAACCTTGGCTTCCAACTTCGGATCTGGTATTTCACGAGTGCTGCAGACCTGGACCTCGCGATTTTCCAGCCGAAAGTCAGCGGGCGTAACGTAAGAAAAAAATTCATCGCTGGAATTTGTGATGCGCCGATTGTATTCGCGAAGATAAGTTTCACTGTCTTCCGGCACCTCTCCCGGTTTGCAGCCGTTCCGGCAGAGCCATGTTTGTGACCAATCGATGCCCCACTCCAAAGGCCGCACGATGCGGTTGCGGTCCACGGAGGTGAGACGTGTCTCCCATTCATACATCCACTGTGCGTAGCGCGAAGGCATCTGGGTCAGGATAACTAGCTGATGTTGGGACAGTCACTGTCTCAACACTGAACTGCGGGAATAAGCCAGCGAATTCTCCGTTCTGGCAATTCGGGATGCTGCGTGCGTCATCGTGGAAGAGCGGGCCTTCAGGCCCGCGTTGAGGGCAAAACCGGTTTACGCGGCGCTGAAGCGCCGCTCTTCCACCTCATCCTTGCGGAGGAAACCTCTGCAATCAGGGGCTAATTTCCGGTTTCTCCCCGCGGAACACTCGCGAAATTCCGCGGACGATGCGCCGGAAAGGAAGCACTCCTTTATTGTCGGCGAAGAAGATTTCTCCGATTTTGTTGCTGCGATAGAACCATCGTTTCAGGATTGCCAGATGCTCCATCACTTCGAGGGAGGTCTTGCCGTCTTCGAAATGAATTGAGGAAAGACATTCCTGAATTCTTGATTCCATCGACTGCGATTTGCTGTGATCGCCGGCTTGAATCGGAAAAAACATCGGGGCTGAAATAACCGCCGCCTGTATTCGGAATAAGTTCACACAGTTCGGCGACGAGCTTGGTTGCACGATCACAGCGCTGAGGCGATCGATCCTGCGAACGATTTCAGGAAGCTGTGCCAGTACCGGGTTCAGCTTCTCGATTCGCGTATGGAGAGCTGATGCTTCTTCGAACTCCATATTCGTGGACGCCTGATCGCGTTGGGCTGAGATTTCCCGTTGCAGCGATTCGCCGGCCGTGTCGAAGTACGATTGCACGCGGGTGACTTCGGCCTCGTACTGCTGGTCCGTGCATCCCTTGAAACAGGGGGCCAGGCACATCTTCATCTCGGAATAAATGCATCCGGGAAATTGCGGGTCGGGGTTCAGGTCTTCGACGCAGCGTCGCATCTTGAAGAAATCGAGCGAGTCATTGGCGAATTTTTCGGCCATAGTTCGCGAAGGGAAGGGCCCGTAATAAATATTCCGTCCGTTCAAGCGCCCAAGCCGAGTCGTGACCGACGCTCTTGGATACTGGTTTTCGAGGTGCAGCTTGATCAGTGGAGCGAAGCGGAGGCGCATGCGCTCGGCGTAGGTCTTAGGAAAGGTGCGGCGCAAAAGCCGATACAGCAAGAATCCGGATTCAAAGTCAGAGCCGGTCTGGGAGTACTCGATCCAACGAACATGGTCCCGCAAATTTAATCTCTTGGTGCGCTCTGTCGGAGTTATGAGCAGGCGCTGCAACCGGCGGCGCAAATTGGCAGTCTTGGTGACATACGGCTCGGATGAAGGATCCGTCCCGCGAAGAAGAAAAACTGCGGGCGCGGCGGGAATAGCTGCAAAGATTTCGGCGTCGCGTGCAGCCGCAAATTCCACGCGTTCCATGAGCACGAATTCATTCTAATCATGCTGAAATCTTGAACCAAGGCAAATAGCCGTCGAGACATTCCGGCAACGCAGGGGTATGATGGTGGGCGCAAATTCACAACTCAGGATGACACGATTCAAATGATGAAACCGAATATGCCCAGCCTTTCTCGCCTGCTATTCACGTTCTCCGCGACAATCGCTCTATGTGCGCTCCTGGCGCCGGCTTTCGCCCAACATCGCAACCAGAAAGATGAGCAGAAGCCGAATTTTCCGTGGATGAATACGCAATTGAATCCAGACGAGCGCGCCGACATGGTGATGAAAGAGATGACGCTCGACGAGAAAATCGAACTGCTTCATGGCAACGGCATGCGCGGTTGGGCGGGTGGACCGTTTCCGAACGAACTCTTGAGCAATGGCGGCGCGGGTTTTGTGTTTGGCGTGGCGCGGCTTGGCATTCCGATGATCCAGATTAGCGATGCGGCCTATGGAGTGCGGAGCAGCGGCGAGAATGGACGCTATTCCACGGCGCTTCCATCGAATCTGGCGTCGGCGTCAAGCTGGGATCCGAAAGCAGCCTGCGAATACGGCGCGCTGATTGGACGCGAACTGCGTGCGCAAGGCTACAACATGACCCTTGGCGGAGGCGCGAACGTCACCCGCGAGCCCCGCAACGGCAGAACGTTTGAGTACATGGGCGAAGACCCAATCCTGGCCGGCACCCTCGTTGGCAACCGGATCAGTTGCGAGCAGGCTCAGCATCTTATCGGTGACACCAAGCACTACGCCGTGAACGACCAGGAGAGCGGACGAAACGAAGTCAATTCCATCATCAGCAAGCGCGCGATGCGCGAAAGCGACTTGCTGGCATTTGAGATTGACATCAAAATTGGCAATCCCGCGGCCGTGATGTGTTCATACAATGCGGTCAACGGTGATTTCGCTTGTGAGAACAAATACCTGCTGACCGATGTGCTGAAGAAGAAGTGGGATTTTAAAGGCTTCGTAGTTTCTGACTGGGGCGGAACGCATAGCACGGTGAAAGCGTCCGCTGCCGGGTTGGACAACGAAGAGCCGCTCAGCGAGTTCTTTGGTGCAACACTCAAAGAGGCGGTGCAAGCGGGGAAAATCCCCATGGCTGAATTGGACGACCATGTGCACCGCGTTCTGCGCTCGGAGTTTGCCAGCGGAATCGTTGATTATCCCACCAAGAAGAGTGTTGTCGATGTGGAGGGTGGTTTTGAAATCTCCCGCCAGATCGCGGAACAGAGCACCGTCCTGCTCAAGAATAAAGATGGTGTGCTGCCGCTGGATCGGACATCGGTTCACTCGATCGCAATCATCGGGGCGCACGCCGACAGCGAAATGATCTCGGGCGGAGGAAGTGCTCAAGTGGATGCTCCGGGGCGGCCGCCTGGAAGGTGGCAAGAGCACATTTGGTTTCCGACTTCGCCCTTGAAGGCGGTCAGCGCGAAGGTTCCCGGCGTGAATGTGCAGTTTGACTCAGGCGAGAATCCGGCTTCGGCGGCGGCGCTGGCGAAACAAGCCGACGTCGCGATTGTGTTTGCCTATCAGTGGACGAGCGAAGGCATGGATCTGCCCAACCTGTCGCTGCCCGATAATCAGGACGCGCTGATTGAGCAGATAGCGGCTGCGAATCCTCGAACCATCGTCGTGCTGGAGACGGGGACCGCGGTGACGATGCCTTGGGTCGATAAAGTAAGTGGCATTGTCGAAGCGTGGTATGCGGGGAGCAAGGGTGCGGACGCCGTAGCCAACATTCTGTTCGGCGACGTGAATCCGAACGCGAAGCTGCCCATGACTTTCCCGCGCAGCGAAGCTGACCTGCCGCATCCACATTTGGTGGCGCCACCGTCGGGCGCGACCGGAAGGGCCGCCGTCATGAGAACGGGGGAAGCAAAGCCTACCTTTAGCGTCAAGTACGACGAAGGGTTAAAAGTCGGCTACAAATGGTATGACGCCGAGAATAAGCCCGTGCTATTTCCGTTTGGTTATGGACTCTCGTACACGACTTATAGCTACTCTGATCTGAAAGTGAGTTCGGGACATGGAGCGACCGTAAGTTTCACAGTGAAGAACACAGGCAGCCGCGCCGGAACAGAAATTGCCGAAGTTTACGCCGCGCTGCCCGCCGATGCTGGTGAACCTCCGAAGCGATTGGTGGGATGGAGCAGAGTGCAACTGAATCCTGGGGAGAGCAAGGACGTGACGGTGACTGTCGATCCCAAGTATCTGTCAATCTACGACGAGGCGTCGGACGCGTGGAAACTTGTGCCGGGGAGCTATACGTTTATGGTCGGAGGATCCTCCAAGGATTTGCCGTTGAATGAGAAAGTCAACATGTAGGTTCTGTACAAAATTGGGCGAGTGCACTATAGTGGCTCGGCTTTTCCACTGAAACTTAAAGGAGAGGATATATGCATAAGCTATTGCTGTTTGCATTGGCTTTACTTGCGTCTGTGTCCGTGGCCGCCGCACAGAGCAAGATTGACACCAAGTGGCACTGCCCGAAAGCAACGACGCAAAACAAACTCGACGTCGGCGACACTCCGGATCACAGCTATGTAATTCAGCAGGGCACTTGTGACGCTACCTCCAGCGATGGTGACCTGAAGGAAAAGTCTGGCACCTTCACGGAATTCGACGATCAATGGAAAACGACCTTCAATTTTCACGGGTACTACATCGCGAACACGGTCGATGGCGACAAGGTTAACTACAAATATGAAGGTTCCGCCTCCACCGACATCACTAAACCTGTCGCGAATAAATGGAAAATCGCGGGCGGTACTGGAAAGAATAAGGGCATCAAGGGCTCCGGAACCTGCTCCGGAAAAGCAAACTCGGACGGCTCCTTCGACTACGAGTGCACCGGCACGTACTCGATGGGCATGGCCAAAATGGACAAAATGGGGAATTAGTCAGTAGTTTGACTCGGGATTGCCGGTCCTCCCGGAGCTGTTATTTTTAGGGCGGACCGCATCCCCTGCCCTTTCTCCCGCCATCACGCAAAAGTATGTCAGACATCGAAAATCAAAAATTAAAAGCCGAAACGTTTCGGAAGTTGCATCGCTCGGCCAAGATCCTGGTGCTTCCCAACACATGGGACGTTGCTAGCGCGCGCGTCATTGAAGATGCCGGCTTTGAAGCAATTGCGACCAGCAGTGCGGGAGTCGCATTTAGCTTGGGATATCCAGATGGGCAACGGATATCGAGATCAGAGATGGTGGCCGCGGTTGCCAGAATTGTTCGCGCCGCTAAAATTCCCGTAACCGCGGATTCTGAGGCTGGATACGGGGACCGTCCCGAGGACGCGGCTCAGACCGCGACTGCCGTTATTGAGGCTGGCGCCGTGGGGATGAACCTCGAAGATAGCCTTGATGATGTCTCGCATCCTCTGATTGACTTGAGCCTGGCGGTGGAGAAAATCAAGGCGGTGCGGGAAGGGGCATCGGCGGCCGGAGTGCCGATCGTACTGAACGCGCGAAGCGATGTGTACCTGGCGCAAGTGGGAAAACCTGAGAGCCGCTATGACGAGACGGTCCGCCGGCTTTCCGCTTATCGCGATGCCGGAGCAGATTGCCTGTTTGCGCCCGGCGTGCGGGATGAATCCACAATCGAACGGTTAGTGCGGGATCTGAAGTGGCCGTTGAACATCCTGGCTGGGCCAGGATTCCCACCGATCCCAGAACTTCAGAAAATCGGTGTGGCGCGCGTGAGTCTGGGGTCAGGTCCGATGCGGGCTACGTTGGGACTATTGTCGCGACTGGCGGAGGAGCTAAGAACGTCGGGAACTTATGAAGCGATGAATGGCGCGCCCACACACGCCGACGTAAACCGGATGATGGAAGCCCTTCCGCAATCCTAGCGAACGCTCGCACTGCGGAATTTCTCTCGATAATCTTTTCCGTCAACTCGAACCAGGCGGCACATCTCAAAAAGCCGGGAGCGCATGCGCTCTCCAATGCGGTCGCCCAAGGTCTCCTCGCGAGCCGCGGATTGAGCAGGCGAGCCTCCGACGCTCTTGGCAGGGCCGTCTTCAAAGTTGGTTGTAATGATCGTGGTCCGGTCATCGTTGTATCGCGTGTTTAGAACGATGCTGACGGAATCCCAGACCCATTGCGTTGGCTTGACTGCGCCCAAATCATCAAGAATTAGGACTTCGGCTTTGAATACGGGACGCAGAAGCTCCAGTTCAGTTGTTTGCACGGATGGGTTGTAAGAGTTCTGAATCTGCTTCAGAAGGTCACGATAGTCGCAGAATAGACAAGAGACTCCTTTTTTCATTAGTTGCTTGATTATTGCCACGGAGAGGTGAGTCTTGCCTACGCCGCTAGGGCCACTGAAGAGAAAACCAGTGCGATCCAAGGGATAATGATCGGCCCAATTTTGTGCTGCGCCTTTCGCGGCCGCCAGTACATTACTCGATCCTGTGTTGTAGTTTGAGAATTCACTGTCTTCGTGGCGGGCCGGAATATTTGCCAGCTTAATCAGTCGTTGCGCGCGATTCTCCAGGAAACAATTACAGCGGGCGACACGCTTTTCTTGCTTGGGCCCTACGTTGATCCACCCTGTGCCGTCACAAATCTGACAGTTTAGCGTCTGTTCATGCTGATCTGACCTCGCTGCTGCATCCCGCGGAGTAGCAAGCCCAGCAGGTGCCCCACTGCGTGAGGCCAGATTCTGGATGCACTGTACACTCTTCTCGTCCATTTTCTTTCTTCCTCTCCCAGAAATCGGGATTCTTCAAATACTGACCCTCAGTGTAGAACTTCACCGGATTAGGGATGAAGCGTAGCTCAGACGGTGGCCAATTCGCTGTTTTCTCCAGAAATTTTCTGGTCCCTGAAAGAACCTGGTCCAAGCCGTCCCTTGCAATCGCTTCTGAAATTGCGCTTTGCTGAGCGCCCGGAAGCGGACGCCCTGTTAAATGGCTGTTCGCCGGATATAAATGTCCAATCTGCTCGACCGCTAAACTTGAATTGTCGATGATTTTATTTTCTTCTTCAAATAACTTACTCTGCTTTCCAATTTCATTTGCACTTTCATTTACTGACATCGGCGTGACACTTGTGTGACCGGAACGTTCTTTTCGTTTTCGCTCTGTAGCTGATCGACGATTCTGCTCATCGCGAACCATGCGCCGGCAGAAGATGGCTCCCCGAGTATCTCGCTGAGCCACTCCCTTCGACACTAACTCCGCAATGTACCCGAGGTTCGCACCGATATCGCCACCGATCGCCTCTGCGAGTTCTTCATCGCTCCAAGGCTTACCGCTGGCATCAACGAACACGCCACGAACCGGGCATTCGAAAAGCAAACAGAGCATATCCATCCAGACACCTTTGGCCGCCTTGGAACAGCGGCGAAGGCACGGGTCCTTCTGCCAGTCTCCAGGGTAAAACATGAAAGCTGGTAACTTTCCCATTGCCAAATTCCTTTTAGGGTTTTGTCTGGTTGGATTGCTGTTTGAAGATTGCGCCATGCTTCCGGCGAGCGCAATAGAAAACGAATCGTCGCCTGTGTACATGTTGTGGAGATGTGGGACGCGTTGTGGAGGGGAGAGGAAAAGGAGACTTTCTCTCACCACTCGTCTCTTCGAGCTGTGTTTCCAAACTGGAAATAGCTTCGGACATGCAAATCCTTGAGATCATTAGAAATCAATCGGGAGTACGTGGTCGATCCGGCAAAAGCCAGTGCTGTAGCGGGAACTTTTCCCGGCATGACTCAAACAAGGCATCCAGCGCGGATTTTCACAGTTGACATTCTGCTCGCGCAGTAGCTAAATAGGGCCGCCGGATTTCCAGCACAATGAAGCCCTCTCCCGCGTATTAAGCGTGGGCTGGACAAAGCGAAACCGGCACAGGAGAAACCATGAATAAAGCCGATCTAATTGATCGCATCGCATCGGGATGCGACATCAGCAAGACGCAAGCAGCAGGCGCCATTGACACAACCGTCGACAGCATTACGTCCGCGCTCAAGAAAGGGGACCGGGTTGCGCTCATTGGTTTTGGCACATTCTCTGTTTCCCAGAGAAAAGCACGCAACGGACGCAATCCGCAAACTGGCGCTACGATAAAGATCGCAGCCCGCAAGGTTGCGAAGTTTTCTGCGGGGGCCGAACTCAAGAAAGCAGTGAACCGGGGTAAGTAGATTTTTGGATTTCAGTTAAGGACGGTAAGGGGTCGGCCCTGCCGTCTTTTTTTGTTTGGACCACTATCCACGTGCCTGCGGATCGCAGTTCGGCGACCGATGCGCTTGCCCACCCAGGCGAGGACGTCTAGGCGCAAACGCTTTTCTACTGTTGATGAATCCGGCACTCCTCCTATAGAATCTAATGACCATGAAAGCAGCTATTCATCCCGCTTATAACGAAATTCGCGTCATGTGTGCGTGCGGACACAGCTTTAAGACGCGGTCGACCCATAAGGGCGATATCCACGTGGAAATCTGCTCTAATTGCCATCCTTTCTTCACAGGAAAGCAGAAGTTGCTGGATACTGCTGGCCGGGTGGAGCGCTTCCGCCGGAAGTACGCCAAGGTGGAACCGGCCAAAGCCGAAACGGCAAAGAAGTAAGCCGCAAATCGGTAGGATTTTTAGGCCCTCGCTCTCAGCGGGGGCTTTTTGTTTGGAGCTCAATGGAGTTGCTGCGGCTGGATAACTCTACTCGTCGTCATCGAAGGGCAGGGGTTCTCCGACGCTGTTGTAGACGATCTCTCTAGGCGGCTTCGGTTTCCCTGGCTTCGGTGGCGGAGGTGCCGCTGCCTTCGTGGGCGCTGCTTCGGGCGGCGACCAGAATTGGCTTGGCGACTGGGTTGCCGTCGGGGGTGGGGCGGCCGGAGTCGCTGTAACCGTCGCGGGGACTGCTATAGGGGCCGGCCGTGGCGCTGGTTCTGGGGCTTGTACTGGCACAACCGCCCGCGGCGATGGCCGTGGAGCGGCAGGCTGAACTGGAATTGGGGTTACCCTTACCGGCTTGCTGCGAGTCGGCTTTGGTTTGTGCTGAGTCCAGGAATTCAGGATTACTGCGGCGATCCCCGCAAAGCAGAGTTCGAGTATCGAAATAAACAGGCCCGGAACGTTGAACTGGCCATTGCCGAGTGAGAGCGGCGACCGGGCGTCCGTACCCATGATTCTGGCCAGGAACGGCAGAATCAGGTTGTTGGTAAGGGAAACGATAAGCCCCCAGATACCCTCGCCTAGAATCACGGCAATCAGAAGGCGGCCTATCCAGCTGCCTGCGTCAGGTGGGGAGGTTCTTGCTATGTCATCCATAGTTATGTGATGCAAATTGTGCCATAGCTGCATAACTTGGGGAAGGCAGTAAAATAGCTAGGTGCGCAAGTATTGGGACAACTCGGGCGTTCTCGCGGGCGAGGCCCACGCCACACAGGCACTCGTTCCGAAGGTTCTTACGATCGGCGGCGTTCAGATCTCTCCTGCCACCGTGCTTGCTCCCATGGCAGGCGTGACCGATACCGTCTTTCGGCGCTTCATTCGTAATCTCGGCGGCTGCGGACTGATCATGACCGAGTTCACTTCGGCTGACGGAGTGCTTCGTGCCAAGGACAAAAAAGCCAAGCGCTATCTGCATTTCTATGAGGACGAACATCCCATTTCGGCGCAGCTTTTCGGCAGCAATCCGCAAGTTATGGCCGATGCGGCACGCATGGTCGAAGACCTCGGCTTCGATCTGGTGGATTTGAATCTGGGATGTCCGGCGAAGAAGGTTGTTAAGTGCAATGGGGGATCGGGCTTGCTCCGAGATCTGCCGGCAATCCGCGACATTTTTGACGCGACTCGGGCGGCGGTGAAGATTCCGTTTACGGTGAAGTTTCGCGCTGGATGGAATGACGAAAATATTATTTGCGTGGAACTGGCGAAGATGGCGGAAGACTGCGGATTGAACGCCGTCGCGCTCCACGCCCGCACCCGCGAGCAAGGCTACTCTGGTCCCGCACGTTGGGAATGGATTGCCCAGATAAAAGACTCAGTCAAGATTCCGGTGATTGGCAACGGGGACATTCGAACGCCGCAGGACGCCTGCGCCATGGTCGAGCAGACCGGATGCGATGCTGTGATGATCGGGCGAATGGCGCCGTCGAATCCGTGGATCTTCAGGCAGATCGAGCAATACACAACGTGGCTCAAGGACGGGTCTGCGGTTGATGGCGATTCCACGCCATACGGCCAACCTACCGAGGCGGACCGTTACGACATGATCCATACTTACTTCCGCATGCTGATTGAGGAAGAGTTGCCGGACGCGCAAGGCAAGATGAAACAGTTTGCGTCATGGTTCACGCATGGCGTTCCGGGCGGTGCGGCGCTGCGCAAAGCGATTTACGAATCCAAGAGCGCGCCTGAGATTCTGGTTCGGGTGGAAGAGTTTTTCGCGCCTGTACTTCAACTGGTGTAGCAGTTATACGCGAGCGCGGTTAGCTTGACGCCTGCCAATGGACCGCATCGGGCCGGTTCCCGTGGGTGGCTTCCGCATTCCTTCCAGCAGTTCCTTCAGAACGACAGCGTGATTATGCTGCTCATCTTCCGAAGCGAAAAGTAATGTGAGCCGTTCCGGCCGCGAAGCCAAGCTGTAAAGTTCGCTCAGCGCAGCAACCGCGTCGGGCTGTTTGAGTTCTTTGAAATACAGCTTGCAGAAGGTTAGCCACGATTGTGGATTTTTACGGAACCACATCTGTAATTCGTCGGACGGTGCGAGCTTCTTCAACCAGTGATCCAATGTAGTTTGGTCTTTGGTCACACTACGGGGCCACAGGTCGACCAGAACGCGTGTTCCATCCGCGCGGCTGGGACGTTCGTAGATTGGTTTTGTGCGAATTCGTTTTGAAAGTGCAGGCATCTTAGGTGCCTATTCTACGTTCTTTAAATGAGCCGGGGAATGGCACGTTGGTATCATTCCGTATAACCATGAGTGTTCGCTCGCCGTTTTCTCGGCTCGCATCGCCTTCGTTAAGGAATCCGCTGGCAATGATCTTCACGGCAGGACTCCTGTTCTTAAATCTGACAGGATGCGAAGTGGAGCGGCGAAAGAGTGACGCGGAACTTGGACTGAATCCTCAACAGGCTGCGGGACGCCGTATCTATGACCAGCATTGCGATCGCTGCCATGATGCTTATTCGTCGAAGAATCGCAAAGGACCGAGTTTGAAGGGCATGTTCAAAAGGCAATATTTGGAAGAGAGCGGCCTTCCTGCCAATGATGATCGCGTCACCGATATTATTCAGTTGGGAAGAGACAAGATGCCTGGCTTCGGCGCAGTGTTGAATCAGCAGCAGGTTAACGATCTGCTGGCTTATTTGCATACGCTTTAGGAAACGGAATGCATAGCCGAGGCGAGTTGTCGAAATGTTATGATTGTCGCTTCTCAGAGAGCTTCGGGATAGCGGCCCATCTTTCCGGGCGGCTACTCTTGCATGCGCATACGACGACGCCTTCCAATCGTTTTTGCTGTTCTGCTGATCGCGGCTGCAGTGGCCCTGGTCGTTGTACTTCGCAAGCACGCCCCGCCTGAGCCAGCACGCCTGCTTCCCGCCGCCGATGGATTCGCCTACGTCAATCTTGAATGGATAAGGGCAGCTAATATGACTGGCAAGTTGCCGCCGGTTTCGCACGATGCCGAGTATGAGCAGTTCATACAGGAGACTGGTTTCCAATTCGAGCGCGATCTGGACCGTGCCGCCTTTGCAATCCACTACCCGGCCAATCCGCAGGAAGAGGTTCGGTTCTCCGAAATATTTGTCGGGAAGATCGACGGCGAGCGCTTCCGGGCGTATCTCCATAAAATTTCTGGATCTGTCGACGACTATGGTTCCACGCAGATTTACAATATCCCGCTGGAGGGACGAACTCTGCGGGTTGCGATTCTTAGCGTTGATACTGTCGCCGCCTCAAATAACTCTGACCCGGATGTGATTCGTGGGATCATTACGCGCTCGCGCAAGTTGGCGTCTCCTTTTGGAGGACCGGCACTCCTGCGTCAGTTTTACAAGCACGTTCCTTTGGCAAGTCTGGCATGGGTGATTTTCCGGACCGGCAGTTCGGCTGATGCCGCGGCGAGCCGAACGGTTCCATTCGACTCGTCGTTCCTCTTTCCTCAGCCTGCGGTGGTTGTGGGCTCGGTCCGAGACTTGGGTATCGTTCACTTGAGGGCGGAGGCCTTCACCGGAAGCGAGGACGAGGCACAGCGCGTCACCGAAAAACTCAAAACATTTCTGGCCATTTTTGGTTCGGCGGAATCGTCGGTTTCGGTGGGAACGGATGCCGATGTGAAGCAACTATTCGCCAGTTTGAAAGTGGAGCAGCGCAAGGACCGTTCCGTGGTCACCGCGACCGTACCAACCAACTTCATTCGCAAACTAGTGGCGGAGGCGCCCAATGAAGTTGAGCAGCAGAAAGAACGGCAGGCCCCGGCTGTTCCGCCTCAACAAAAGAAGCCGGATCACAAATGACCGCTCATCTACTGCCACGAAATCATTGGAACCGCCAGTAAGGCTGCGATCATTCCCGCCATTTTCCATTTTGTGAAGTATTCACGCAGAATCCATCGAGCCAGAAGGACTGTGATTACAGGGTAGAGCGAAGTTAGCACCACAGCTTGGTCTAGCCGGCCACTCTGGCAGGCGATCACAAATAGAACGCTGCCGCTGACATCGAGACATCCTGCCACTGCGGCCAATCCTATCTGGGTCCAGTCTGTATAGAGGAGCATTCTTCCGCCGAGGACAACTATCCCGGTTAGGACCAAAGACGATGCTCGCGAACCGGCTGCTATCCAATCAGCCGAACCGTTCCCCGCTTGCTTGATGCACAAGAAGAAGCCGGCAAAGCCGATTCCGGCAAGCGTAGCCAATCCGAGTCCTTCAGGAGGACCGCTGTCTTCAGTTCTGGAAATCAGCCATATTCCCAAGCCAGCCAAGGCGAATCCCAGTGCATGAACCGGGCGAGGCACGCCTTCCAGGAACATGCCGAAGGCAGTCGGAATGGCAGCCCCGACCACTGCAGAGACGGGGGCTGTAAGTCCCATTCGGCCAGTGGACAAGGCGCGGTAAAACAGCGCCAGAGCCAAGCCCGAGGAGAGCCCAGCGCCGACGGCCCACTCCATGCTGCGGTTTGACGGGAAGGGAGAATGTCTCGCTAAGGCGATGGTCACAACGAAAATAAGGCCGCTTGCATTGGCTATCGCGGCGACCAGAAATGCGTTGGCGCGGCGAGAGGCGTATCCGCCAATGAAGTCGCTGGTCCCCCAGCAGGCCAGCGCGGCCAAACTGAAGGCTGCGGGCGCGAGATGGGAGTCGAAGAGCATATTTCCGTGGATAGTCCTAGGCTCATTATCCGGCTTGGTCAACTATCAGACGGAATGCGAATGTTCTAGCTGAAACGGAATCGAGTTTTAGATCAACCCTAGCTGTTGCTTTTCCGGTTTGGATGGTAAATGGGAGCACCATTTGAGTCGCTGGTTCCGGTTTGTTCTTCCGGCCTGTTTTGGGTATTGCAGTTTGTAGTGACACGCGGTTATACGGGATTGCTATTTGATATTCCCGATGGGCGAAGGCTACAGTTCGCACAGAGGGCATAGATTCCCCATCCAAATACCGATTCAGTTGGGGTCGTTCGACGCCTATAGACTCAGCGAAATCCTGGTCGGTCATTCCCTCATTTTTCTTCTTTTCATATGCATGTTTCAGGGCAAGAGCGAATTGTTTAACAAAAGCATCATCGTCGACCGTCCGCTCGGGGGTGCGTTTCATTTTTGATTGTATGTACGTTAACGTACGTGTATATTAACGTACAAATACAAGATATACGCTACACAAGACTGAAAGGCCCAACATATTGAGGCTCACCCGGCTTTATCAGGAACTAAACTGTTAGGGAGCAGAGTTATGAGTGACACGCACAGCGGTCTTAAGGCAGATTTTGAAGCGTTCGAAGGCCGGCGTAAAGAGTGGTCACAAGCGCATGAAGGGAAATATGTAGTCATGCACAAAGGCGAAGTGGTCGGGTTTTTCGACGACTACGCATCTGGACTGAAGGCTGGAATCGCAAGATTCGGGGCCAAGACCGAATTTCTGATCCAGCAGGTCTGCGAGGAAGAGCCAGTCTTTGTGATCTATTGAACTACTGTGGCATCCCATCAACTTTCGTTCTCTCCGTCCGTCCTTCAGAAAGACGGCCCGCGCATATTCATTGAAATAAGTGCGCCATCGTACGACATCGAAGAAGGTTTAGCGGTGGGACTGGAGTTCCCTCCACCATTTGGTATCACTGCCATCATTGATACAGGCGCTTCATTAACGGTCGTAAATCCAGAGGTCGCCGAGCGGTGTAAACTCCGTGCCACTGGCTTCGCGACTGTGGCATCCATAGAGAAAACGGGAAAATACAATCAACATGCTGCTTGGATCAAGTTCCCCAAAACAAAGCTCAAGGATTTCGATGGAATTCCCGTCGTTGCTTGCAAAATCTCGCAGCAGCCTTACTCCTGTCTCATCGGACGAGATATCCTCCGCAACTGGTTGCTAACTTACAATGGGGGCAATGGCACTGTCTCGATTCAAGAGCTCTGAGCGGAAAAGCCCATTCTCATCAGGGCACACTCTCATTTGCTTCTTCGGAGCGGAGACTTTCGTTTCCTCGAACGTCCACGGCTGAGACCGAGTAGCAATATTTTTTCCCCGGCGACACATTGAGGTCCCGAAAGGCTGGCAGTTTCAACAAATCTGAATTGATCTTCACCGCTGGGGCACCGTTTTCGTGCCGGAACAAGTTGTAACCCGCTAGATCATTTTCCGTGTTGGGATTCCATATCAGATCAATAAAGCGTCGTTGATTTTCGCCGGTGAATACTGCTTGCAGCCCAGATGGCGCCGCTGGCGGAAAGATATCGTGCGCGAAAACTGACACTTCGGGACTATCGTCTCCTTCGACTTGTGCTTCTGGTCCCGCTTCCCGATGAATCAGCGTCACTACGGTGGCGCGATAGAAGTATTTCTTTTCCCACTCGAAGTTGCGATCGACGAAGCTGTTGGGCGCGGCATCCAGCGGCAATTCGATCGCAATCTTATCTTTGCTATTTTCTTCGCGGCGGTAAATGCGATAGAAATAGCGCAGCTCTTGAGGGGCAACTCGCTGAGGAAGTGGTGTCCAACTCAGCAAGATGCCGTCCGCCCTAATTTGAGCGGCGAAACCCTCGGGTGGCGGAAGAGTAGGTGCCGTGGGCAACTGCACGCGGTTGGACAGGCCAGCGCTGTGTCCGCGGTCATTCGCAACTTCCACAGCATACGTAAAAGCCCCGAGCACATCGACCTCATCCTTGGAAATTTCGTCGGTGTACTTCTCTATAGGCTTAGTCGCGGAAGCCGCCTTGGGCTTGTGAGAGGCTGCGCCAGCCAGAATTTGAGGCGGAGGAACTGCGCCTACTACATTTCCACATTCATCCTTCTTTACTTCAGGCGCGGTCGCAGACGTTAGATCTCGACAAATGCGCGTGGGTCCGAAGTGCCGGATGGTCTGGCGGTCAGTTGTTTGAGTTGGCGGTGTCCACGTCAAATAGACTTTGTTGCCTTTTCGCATGGCGTGGAGGTCGGTGACCGGCTTCGGAAGTTCAAGGGATGGGGGTAGCGGGATTCCGGGAGTTCCGCAGCCGTTGAGCAGGCTCGCGCCTAGCAGACAGAAAAAAATGGCCGAAATAGTCTTGGCGGTTCGCAGAAACAAGAGCGTATCAGAAGAGAGGGCGCACCAGACGTAAACCGGGAGGGCCCGACTTTCATTCGGGCCGTGCGTCAGAACCGAATTTACATCGGCCCGACTGAAGTCGGGCCCTTCCCGGTTACATCCAGTTACAGTACCTATCTAAGCTCAACAAACGCGTCCACGATGAATCTGTCCTGCTCCGGGAAAACCGTTCGTAGGTCGAGCAGGACTCGATCTTCCTGCACACGAGAAACGATCGGCGGCTCCGATTCCCGCAGCTTCTCGGCCAATTTGTCTGTGGTCAAGCTTGAGGATGTAATGGCGAGCAAGCAGGTGGGAAGCACCGCCGACGGCGCTGCGCCTCCGCCAATTACCGACTCTCCATCGATGAGATCGGCCGCGATTTTTGGCGAGCGGATTTTTTTCGCGATTTCTTCCGCCCGCGCCGTAATCGCATCTTTAGACAGCCGCATCATGCAAAGCACTGGAATCGAATCCAAGTCATGCTTCACGTAGGCTAATAATGTAGCTTCCAACGCCGCGTATGTCAGCTTATCTACCCG
>Ga0073928_10004955_pt1 | contig 19078 bp, 17 predicted proteins | sample PaiPotPPA55metaG_FD_76969 | JGI IMG/M metagenome (GOLD analysis project Ga0073928, IMG submission 76969) | Iron sulfur acid spring bacterial and archeal communities from Banff, Canada, to study Microbial Dark Matter (Phase II) - Paint Pots PPA... ... | reverse complement strand
CGCGAACCCGCCGCCCATGCAGAAGCCGATGATCCCGACCGTGCCGGTGCAGTCATCCCGCTCGACGAGCCGGCAGCGGGCGGCCTCGATGTCCTCGTAAGACGGCCCTTCGCCAGACCGTGACGCTTTCAGCGTCGCGACGACACAGCGCATGCCGCGTCCGGAGTAGAGGTCGGGCGCGAGCGCCAGGTAGCCACCAGCCGCCAGCCGATCGGCCCTGCTCACGAATGTCGTCGGTCAGCCCGAGCGCGTCCATGATCACGACGACGCCCGGCCAGGGACCGTCGCCGCGTGGAATCGAGAGATACGCGCGGAGCTCCCCGGAGGACGCGGAGTAGGTCAGATCGGGCACGGAACCTCCTGGATCGATGGGCCGAGCCTGATACTCCCAGACGCGGCCGGGGGCTGGGCTAGGGTGAGCACCTCGTCATGAGAGCTCGGCAGCCGAGGGTCAAAGCCGTCTTGCTGGACGCTGCGGGCGTCTTGGTGCTGCCGGACCCCGCGGCGTTCCGGGCGCGACTGGAGTCGTTCGGGGTGGTGCCGGATGACGCCAGTTGCGACCGGGCGCACTATCTCGGCGTGGCCGAGATCGATCGGCTTGGCCGCAGGGACTACGCAGCAGCCGATCGGGTGCTCGCGCGCGCCCTGGGTGTCCCCGATCGCGACCTCGAGTCCGCGGTGGAGGCGATCGACCTCGTGTACAACCACGACCCGTTCGTGGCGATCGACGGCGTCCCCGCGCAGCTCCGTCGGCTCCACGCGGCGGGATTTCGGCTCGGGATCGTTTCGAACGCCAACGGCCAACTGGAAGCCGAGCTTCTCCGTCAACGGATCTGCTCGCGCGACGGGAAGGACTGCGCCGCCGTGGATGTGGTGATCGACTCAACGATCGTCGGCATCGAAAAGCCGGACCCGGCGATCTTCGCCCTGGCGCTCGACGCCCTCGCACTGCCGGCCGCGGATTGCGTCTACGTTGGAGACTCCGTGTACTTCGATGTCGGCGGCGCCAGGGCGGCGGGCATCGAAGCGTTCCACCTCACGCCCTGGGGCGAGTGCGGCGCCGACGACCACGCGCACGTCTCATCACTGCGGGACCTCGTCGACGAACTGGTCGAATAGTCCGCACGCGATGATCGCGTTCGGGGTACGTGCTGCGGCCGGCGAGCGCCGGCCGCGTCACGACGACTAGGCCACCCGCGAGGGCTAGGACACCTCCGCGCCCGTGGCGACCTCTACTAGATCAGGTGCCACGAGCGGGACCGGCTGCCGGTTGCTCGCACGGGTTGCTCATTGAGCTGTTGAAATCGTTGTATTGGACCTGGTAGCCGCCGCCCGTAGTCGTGTAGGTCTGCGGGTAGAGCGACCCGTACTCGGTGTTCCTCCCGAAGTTGCTGATCTCTCCCGGGATGTCGTTTCCGAACTGCCAGGCACAACCGGAGCTCGTGTTGGTGTCCGTGTAGAACGGATAGAACGCGGCTCGTGTGCCCTGGTCGGTCGTCGGAATCAGCGTGCAATCCGGGCCGGGGTTGACCGTGTTGCAAGCGAAGAACTCGATCGCCGGCAGGTCCGTTTCGAATCCCGCGGTCGAGTACTGCGTCTTGTAGTTCGGGCCTGTTGTCGGGCTCGAGAACTGGAAGGGCGTCGGGTGCAGCGTCGTATTCCCGTCCGGCCAGAGCTTCTGATATGAGGCGCCGTCGAACCCGGGATCGTTCGTGTATGAGCAGCCCGAGACTTGGTAGGTGAGCGCCTCCGATCCGGGGAAGCAGAAGAAATCATCGCCGTCGGGGGTGTACTGAGTGCCGCCGGGATTGCCTTCCGTGTCACCGGCGGGGCACGTGGTCGGGCTGCCGTCTGGGTTGAGCCCAAATTCCGTCGCGGGGATCGCCACGGGGCCGTTGCAGAATTGGAAGTGCCCGATCTCGGTATCGAACGCGACGTTGTACGCGCCGGCCGCCCACGTCACCCGAGTCTGCGGGCTGGAGGTGCTGTACATCGGGTGGAAGGCGTACGGGATTTCTGTGCAGCCGCTGCCGTTCGGGTCGAATTTGACCTGGCCGAAACCGTTTGCCTTGCTCGCGGTCATGAAGCCGGTCTGGCCCGTCGTCAGATCGTCGAGTGTGACCTTCAGCCCTTGCGGGGTGTCGGTGAACGACGCGCGGACGTGGTCGCCGTCGTTCATGAACAGGTCGGACGTGCCGGGGGTATACGTGCCCGAGGTCGTGGCATCGACCGGGTTGGCCGGACCCGTCGCCACCCCGTTATGGGTGATGAACGCGAAGTTGACGTACTCCTCCCCGACCACGTTCTCGCACGCGGCGTTGTTCTGCTGGCCGGTCACGGGATTGAGCGACAGGCTGTCGATATTGAGCGCCGCGCACCACTGCGTCGCGCTGCAAGAACTTGCGCCAACGGCGACCTGCCATGTCGGCCACGGAATCCAGCCCGGCGGGTAGAACTGCATCTCCATGTAAGCCTCGCCAACGTGCTTGGGCGACACGCGCGGGTCGAGGATGTTGCTGTTGCTGTCGGGTGGGCAGTGGCCAACCTGCTCGGGGTAGGACTGTGTGTCGCACATCGCCATCCCAAGCCAGTCGGCGCCACTGAGCTCAAATTGGTAGGACTTCCCCGGCGCGGTCGGATCAGACGCCGAGGGATCGGTCGGGAGGGTCAGGTTGTAGCTCATGTGGTTGCCCGAACCGGGGACGTTCGAATCGAACAGGACGGACGGTTCGTCGTGACCCACGTAGTGACCGAACACGTCATCCGAGCTGCTCACCTCCGTGCACATGGCTGAGGCCCACGCGCAGTTGATGGCGTGCGGGCTCGCGGTCGAGGGCGCGCTCCACGTCGGGGCCTGGGCGGCCGCGCTCTGCGCGCCAACGGCAATGGCAATCGCGACACCTACCAACAGCGAAAACCGGATGGGCTTGACCACGTCAACCTCCTCCCCGGCTTGGCCGGCGCCGGCCTCGTGCCGTCGCCAGCGTCCCCGGTCGCCTTTTGGGGCGAACCTACCATCATCAGATCGCCGAGGCAACATAACGCCTGCGCGCCGTGTCACTCGAGCCGCAAGCTCACCCGTGGCCGCCGAGCTCAGGGAACGGCCGGATCGGGCGTCGCCGCCTACGTCGGTAGCTCGGCGCCGGTCTGCTCCGCCGCCATGTACAGGGCGTACCACTCCGGCCAATTGCTGTCGGCCTGCCCGGTGCGCTTCTCGTGCTCGCCGTGGGCGGCCTCCGCCCGGCGAAGCGCGCTCGCGAGCTCCGTCGTGGACGCGAACGCCGTCTCACCCGCGTCGACGTGGCCGGGGAGCCGAGTTGTGACTTCCTGAAGCAGCCAGCCATTTCCGTCCGGGTCGTTGAACGTCGCGAAAGAGCCGTAGCTCTTGTGGTCGGGTGCAGGGCCACGCGCGCGACCGCGCGTGCCGGCGGGCTGGAACTGAGCGCCCGGCGTCTGCGGGTGGAACACCTCGCTGACCTCGACACCGCGGGCTACGAGGTCGTCTCTCGCCGCCTCGATATCGGAGACGACCAGGTAGAGGCCCTGGGCCGAACCCGGCGGTGCCGAGGTCTTGTTCGCACCGAATTGGATCGAGGCGCTCGACCCCGGCGGCGTGAACTGGACACCGCGAAAGCCATTATCGAAGGAGCCGTCGGCGTCGAGCCTCCATCCGAGACCGCCGTAGAACTCCTTCGCACGGTCGACGTCCGAGACGGGGATGACAACCACCTCGAGCTTCAGGTCGACTGGCACGACTCTCGCGGTCCCTCCCGCCTTGCTGCCACTCGCCTCCGTTGTGCTCATCTTATGCGGCTGGGGGTAGGACCTGAGCGCCCTCGTCGGGCGGTGAGCCATACGCGTAGACGACGAGGTCTTCGTCACCCTCGTTCACCGTTTGCAGTGGCGTGCCCGGTTGCACGTGGACGATGCCTCCTACCGGCACGACGTGGCGCTCGGGCGGCTCTCCGAGATACATGGTGAGGCGGCCCGCAATAACGACGAAGGTCTCCTCCTGATCAGCGTGGACGTGACGACGACCCTTGGCCCCGGGGTCATAGCGCCACACGTTCGCGCGCGTGTGTTCAGACGGAACCGAACCGTGTAGCTCTGCTACGTGACGAGCCGGCTCATCCTGTTCGTGAGGGCGGGACGTCCACTCGAGCTGTTCTGGAAGGACGATCGAGAACGGCACTGCTCGGCACCATACCCGCCCGCACCATACCCGCGGGGTGCACAGCCCGGCACCTGCTCAGCGTTCGGCTGGCTCGATCGTCGCGACGAGCTCGGCGAGCACGGCTTGGGCGTCGTCGATCGCGATCTGGCACGTGCCGGCCGCCTCGTGACCGCCGCCGCCGTACCGGAACATCAGTGCTCCGATGTCGAGCTCCGAGCTGCGGTCGACGATCGACCGACCGACGGCGAACACGGTGTTCTGCTGTCGGAGCCCCCAGATCACGTGGATCGAAACCCGGCACTCGGGATAGAGCGCATAGATCAGGAAGCGGTTGGTGGGGTGGATGACGTCTTCGGTTCGCAGATCTAGCACCACGAGGCGACCGTGGACGGACGAGCAGCGGCGGATCTGCTCCGAGGCCGCGTCAGCGTGCTCGCGGTATAGGTCCACCCGCTCGGCGACATCAGGCGACGCGAGGATCTCGTCGATCGACATCTCGAGGCACCGGTCGAGCAGCTGCATCATCAGGTCGTAGTTGGAGATGCGGAAGTTGCGGAAGCGCCCGAGACCCGTGCGGGGGTCCATCAGGTAGCTGAGGAAGATCCAGCCCTGAGGCTCGAGGATGTCCTGTATCGAGAGCTGGGCAGCGTCGGCGCGATCGACAGCCTCCATCATCTCCGCGCTTACGCGCGGGAACTGCTCGGCGCCACCGAAATGCTCATAGACCAGCGCGCAGCAGATGCGGCGTGCGGGGAGAACACGCGGTTACCGACATCGTCAAGGACCCGCTCCTCCTCGGACGAGTGATGGTCGAAGGACAGCGAAACCTCCGGGCGGTAAGGCAGGTTTGTCGTAATGTCGCGGGCGGTCAGCTCGACCTTGCCGTCCTGGACGTCCTTCGGATGGACGAACAGGATCTCCTCGAGGATCCCGAGCTCCTTCAGCAGCGCGCCACAGACGAGACCATCGAAATCGCTCCGCGTCACCAGCCGGTAGCTGAGGTCAAGGGACAGGGGCGGACTGATGGACATGATCTCCTCCGATGTGCCTTAGTCGGGAAACGCGGTCGGGAACGCAGCACATCATCATCGGCGCTCCGTGCGAAATACCTGAGCATGGGCGTCGGGTCGTCGCTAGCCGACACGCCGCTCGCCGAACCTAATCGCGACTCAGACCTGTTCGCCCGCTACCCGTGATCGCGGCTGAGCTCGCCCACGTACGCATACCGATCGATGAGGTGAAGAGCGTGCTCGCCCCGCAGGAAGCGGGCGATGTTCTCTGCCGCGAGCCGACCAGCCACCGCCAGCGAGTCGCCGGTGTTTGCTGAGTTATGGGGAGAGCCGAGTACGTTGGGAAGGTCGAATAATGGCCTACGCGTCGTGAAGGATTCGCCCGGGCTTGGTTCCTGCCACCAGGCGTCGATCCCGGCCGAGAACGTCGGGGTGACTCGCAAGTGCTCATACAACGCGTCCTCGTCGACGATCGGGCCACGCGCGATGTTGACAAGGATCGCGTCGGGTTTCATAAGCGACAGCTCGCGCGCTCCAATTAATCCACGTGTTTCGCGCGTCAGCGGAAGCGACACGACGAGAATGTCGGCAGCACCGAGGGCTGCATCGAGGTCCCGCAATGTACCCACCCACTCGACCGGTTCGCGCGTGTGGCCGGACCTGTTGACGGCGTGGACGCGCGCTCCGAGCGTTCTGAAGAGCCTCCCTGTGGACTGGCCGATGCCTCCGAACCCGACGATGCCGACGACGGAGTTGCGGATCGCCTTCGTCGGCGTCTGCCGGTCGAAGCCACCCTTTGCCATCGCCGCATGGTTCTGCGGCAGGCGTTTGGCCAACGCCAGCGCCATCGCAAGCACGTGCTCAGCCATCGGGTCTGCATAGGCGCCTGCGTTTGACGCGACGGCCACGCCGTCGGGGAGCTCGTCGAACGGCACCTGGTCGACCCCGGCCGCCATCGACTGGAACAAGCCCGTGGATTCGAGCAGCGCGAGCTCCTCCGGGCCCCGGAGCTCAGATGGCAACCATGCGAGCACGGCATCGGCCGAACCCAAAGCCGCCGCTCGCTGATCTTCGGCGACCTCGGGCAGATATGTGATCGCGGCGACCCCGTGCAACGCGCCCGCGATCGCCTCGCGGAGCTCCGCCGAAGGGCGAAGCGTGACCAGAACAACCGGTCTCTTCGTAGCGGGAGTGCTTGTCATGAGCGATTCTTGGCCACAGGCGAGGCGATATTGATTTCTCCGACACCGTGCCATAGAGGCGTGGTCGGGACGGTTTCTCGAGCAACCTAAGGGATTTCGCGGTTTCGTGTGCCGTCGGCATCCTAAGCAGCCAACGTCTCGTCGGCGCTGTGAGCCTATGATGGGATAGTCGCCGTGGCTCGGGAAAACGACTGATGCGACAGGGTCCCTGGACTGGCCGTTATCCCGCGGCAGCGGCGATGGTGGTGTTCGCCCTGGTCCCGTATCTGGTGCTCTCGGCGGCGCTGCAGCCGATCACCCCGATCATCGCCAAGGACCTGCATACGAGTCTTCAGGCGATGAGTCTCGCGTCGGGGATGGCGAACGCCGCCTATGCCGTGGGGACGGTCCTGGCCGTGCTCTTGGCCCAGCATTTTCCTCAGCGTCGGCTGCTGGTCCTCTACGCGGCGCTGCTAGTGCTCGGCTCGGTTCTCGCGGCCGCCGCTCCCGACGCGGGCGTCTACACCGCTGGGCATGTGCTGCAGGGCTTCTGCACCAGCCTGTTACTGATCGCCGCCGTGCCCCCACTCGTCGTCGCGTTTTCCATCTCGAAGCTGCGCTGGACGGCGATGATCCTGAACGTTTGCATCTTTGGAGCAGTCGCGCTGGGACCCCTCGTGGGTGGCGTGCAGGCGCAAGCCAATGGGTGGCGTCCATTGTTTTGGATCATCGCCGGCATCGCCGCGGCGGCGCTGGTTCTGTCGCTGCTGACCTTTCAGGATGCCCCGCCGGCTGACCCTCGCGCCACGCGCAACCCGCTGCCGGTCGGCCTGGCCGCCGCGGGCTGCGTCGCCATGTTCTACGGCGCCTCCGAACTGCTCACACACTCGTTCGTGGACGCCGTAACGCTCGTGCCTCTGGTAGGCGGGCTCGCGTTGATCGTCGGTCTGCTCGTATACCAGTATCGCGCCAAGCGACCACTGCTCTGCATTCGCCCGCTCGCCAGCACGCTTCCGGTGAGCGGGATCGTGGTCGCGATGTGCGCGGCGGCGAGTTCTATATCCGCGGTGGCGCGCACCGCCGTGCTGCTCAGAAGCAACTACACCCCCGTGCACCTGGGGCTCCTTCAGTTCCCCGAGTTCATCGCGGCGCTGATCACCGCCGTCCTGCTCGGGCTGGTCTTCCGGACGCGAGGTCTGCACTACCTCGTGCTCGGCGGCATGCTCTCGTTGATCGCGGGAATCCTGGTGCTTCAGTCCCAGCTGCCGCCCACGTCCACGCTCTTGGCCCTCGGCTCTGGCCTAGTCGGACTGGGCGTGGGCGGCTCGGTGGCACCGGCGCTGTTCATCGCCGGCTTCTCGCTGCGCAACAACGCCCTGCAGCGCGTGTTCGCGATCATCGAGCTGCTGCGGGCCGTCGCCGCATTCATGGTCGCGCCGGTATTGGCACACGTGGCCGCGACCGTCGGAGGCAGTCCGGCGGCTGGCACCCATACCGCGCTCTGGATCTGCTTCGGGATCGCGAGCGGCGGCACGCTGTTCGCGGTCTCCCTCTACGCGCTGGGTGGGGTGCGCCCACCGGCGCCCGTGCTGGAGGTATGGATGAGCGGTGAGGCACCGGCTTGGTATTCGCCGCCGCTACTGGACCAAATCCGTGACTCCTCCCGGGCTACGGTCCTGACCGAGCCGCTCGCCTGTGACGCGGGCGGACAGTACGGCGGCCCGCGGGACGGGGACTCGGCTGTGCCGGTGGCCGACCGTCAGGCTGGCGCAGTGAGATGAGTGCCGGCGACGCGAGTGCCGGCGTCCTTGGCCCCGTGCTGTTCGCCTACGACGGCTCGGATCTCGCCGGGCTCGCGATCGAGGAGGCGGGCCGCCAACTTGAGACGGGGAGGGACGCCGTCGTCCTGACGGTATGGCGTCCGTTCGGGCTTGGGTTCATCCCGCCGCCCCATCTCGAGTTCGACGCGGCGGCACCCGAGGAGGTCAAAAAGGCTGCCGAGGGAACCGCCGCGCAGGGAGCCTCGCTGGCCCTGGCCGCTGGGTTCCGCGCCGAGACTCTCACGCTAGAGGAAGCGCTTGCTTGGAAGGGGATCTCCCACGTCGCTGACGACCGCGACGCAAGCCTGATTGTGCTTGGCTCGCACGGCAAGAGGGGTCTCGGCGGGGTCTTCCTCGGCAGCGTGGCGGGCGACGTCGCGGCGCACTCGCGACGTACGGTGCTGATTGTGCACAAGCGCACCTGAGCGTCTCCCCGTTCGCTTCCGTGCGCTCCTCGAGCGACGGGACGGAACTACCCGCAGCCGGTGTTGAAGCCGCAGCTCGAGCACGTGTAACAGCTGCCCGTGCGCTGCATCATCCCGCCGCACTGCTGGCAGGCGGGGCCGAGATCCAGCCCCGCGCGAGCGGCCGGATGAACCGGTGGCTCGTCGGTGAGCGCTGCCGTCGGCGGGGTGACCGTTGGTCCAGAAGACGCGGACGCCGCGCCATTGCCGTTGCCGCCGGTGCGTGACTCATCCCCGTTGCTGCCGTTGCCGGGACCTGCCGTGTCGCTCGTGTGGGAGCTCGCGGCGTCCTGTGCGGCCTTGCGGGCGCGAACCTCGGGCGTCAGGATCCCGAGTTCCTCCTGGAGATCGGCGTCGAGGAAGCGCGAGGCGAGCCATCGCATGATGTAGTCGGGCATCGACTTCGCGAACGGGATCTCCGGGTTCGAGGTCATCCCCTCGGGCTCGAAGCGCATGTAGCTGAACTTGCGCACGAGTGTCTCGAGCGGGACCCCGTACTGGAGCCCGACCGAGATCGCGGTCGCGAAGGAGTTCATCATCCCCCGGAGCGTCGAGCCCTCCTTGCCGATGTCGGTGAGGAAGATCTCGCCGACGGTGCCGTCGTCGTACATGCCCGCGGTGATGTATCCCTCGTGACCGCCGATCGAGAACTTGTGGGTGATCGACTGACGCTCGCGCGGCATCTTGCGCCGTTTCGGCGGCGCCTGCGCGAGGGCTTCTGCCACGGCCTGGTCGATGTCCGCCTGCGTCGGGACGGCCGGCGTCGACGTCTGAGCATCGGTTCGCAGCGCCTGCGCGGTCTTGGATCCGTCGCGATAGATCGCGAGCGCCTTGATCCCCAGATGCCAGGCCTGGAGATACGCATCCGCGATGTCGTCGACGCTGGCCGATTCCGGCAGGTTGACGGTCTTCGAGATCGCGCCGCTGATGAACGGCTGGACCGCGCCCATCATCTTGATGTGACCCATGTGGGAGATCGCGCGAGCGCCGACGGCGACGTCGAACACTGAGAGGTCCTCGTCCCTCAGGTCGGGAGCGCCGACGATCGTGCCGTGCTCGTTGATGTAGGCGACGATCTGCTCGATCTGCTCGTCGCCATAGCCGAGCGTCTCGAGCGCCAACGGGACCGTCTTGTTGACGATCGTCATCTGCCCGCCGCCGACCAGCTCCTTGAACTTCACCAGCGAGAAGTCGGGCTCGACGCCGGTCGTGTCGCAGTCCATCAGGAAGCTGATGGTTCCGGTCGGTGCCAGGACCGTCGCCTGCGCGTTGCGGTAGCCGTGCTGATCACCGGCCGCAACCGCGTCGTCCCAGGTCGCCCGGGCGGCGCTGAGCAGCTCGGCGTCCGGAGACACCGCGTCGGGGATCACATACGCGGCGTCGCGGTGCATCGCCATCACGGCGTTGTGCGCCTGGCGATTCTCGCTGTACCGCTCATACGGACCGATTGCCGCGGCAACGCGCGCGGACTCGAGATACGCCCGTCCCGTCATTAGCGCGGTGATCGCTGCTGCGGTCGCCCGCCCTGAGTCCGAGTCGTACGGGACGCCGTTTGCCATCAGGTACGCGCCGAGGTTGGCGTAGCCAAGGCCAAGCTGACGGAATGCCCGCGCGTTGCGACCGATCCCCTCGGTCGGGTAGCTAGACGGCGAGACGACGATCTCCTGCGCGAGCAGCATCACGTCGACCGCGTGCGTGAACGACTCGACGTCGAAGCTGCCGTCGGGCCGACGGAACTTCATCAGGTTCAGCGATGCGAGGTTGCAGGCCGAGTCGTCGACGTGCATGTACTCGCTGCACGGGTTGGACGCGTTGATCCGACCCGACGCCGGGCACGTGTGCCACTGGTTGATCGTCGTGTCGTACTGGACGCCGGGGTCGGCACAGCGCCAGGCTGCCTCTGCGATCTGCTGCATCAGCTCGCGAGCAGCCACCGCTTTGACCGGCTTGCCCGTCGTGCGCGCCGTCAGCTCCCAGTCGTCGTCGTCCTCGACGGCACGCATGAACGCATCCGTGACGCGCACGGAGTTGTTGGCGTTCTGGTACTGGATTGAGAAGAAGCCCTCGCCGTCGATCGACATGTCGAACCCGGCGTCGCGCAGCGCGGCGGCCTTGTCCTCCTCCTTGGCCTTGCACCAGATGAACTCTTCGATGTCGGGGTGATCGACGTCGAGCACGACCATCTTGGCCGCGCGCCTCGTCTTGCCCCCTGACTTGATCGTTCCGGCCCAGGCGTCGGCGCCGCGCATGAAGCTCACCGGTCCCGACGCGGTTCCGCCCTTGCCGAGGGGCTCCATCGAGCCGCGGATCCTCGACAGATTGATCCCCGAGCCGGACCCGCCGCGGAAGATCATCCCCTCCTTCGTGTTCCATTCGAGGATCGACTCCATCGTGTCCTCGACGCTGAGAATGAAGCAGGCGCTGCATTGAGGCTGCTCCTCGAAACCGACGTTGAACCACACCGGCGAGTTGAAGGCGGCCAGCTGGTGGAGCAGGATGAAGGTGAGCTCGGCCTCGAACGCGTCGGCGTCCTCTTCGGTCGCGAAGTAGCCGCAGCTCCTTCCCCAGCCGGCGATCGTGCCGGCGACGCGGCCGATCATCTGCTTGACCGAGTGCTCGCGAGCGGGCGAGCCGAGCTGTCCGCGGAAGTACTTCTGCGCGACGATGTTGGTGGCGTTCTGGGACCAGCCCTTGGGAAACTCGACGTCTCGCTGCTCGAACGAGACCTTGTCGCCGTGCCCGATCCGCGCATCGCGCAGCTCCCACTCGACCGCGTCAAATGGATGCACGGCCGGCGTCGTGAAGTAGCGTCGGACGGTGAGGCCCTGGCCCTCCCGGGACTCCGGGGTGAGTTGTGTTTGGGGTGTGTTATCCATACCGACCGCCTCCTCGTTTATCCGCCGCTTCCGCTGCTTTTGCTCGGCACCGGTGCGGCCGAGCGGGCAGTGAATGCAAGCGCGTGCCCCGGACGGAAAAGAGTCTCGCCAGAAGCTCTCAACCGGAGGCTGGATGGAGCTCGGAACTAGCTTCAATTTTACTTCGCCGGTTCCGGCTGATCGCGCACCGAGCGCCCGTTTTGTGGTCCGCGGCGCGGCTCTCTGCCCGTGGTAGCTTCGACCGCCAAATGACGGCATCGCTGCAACGCAGGCTCCTGTGGCCGCTCCTCGCTCTGGCGGCGGTTGCGGCGGTCGGAGCCGGGACGAGGGTCTCCCTGACAGAGCCGGTCGTGACGCTCGTCGGTGTCGTTCTGACCACGCTCGGCGTCGCGGTGCTGGTCGCGCTTCCCGGGCTGGCGACCCTCGCCCTCCTGTCGAAGCGATCGCTCACCGCGGCATCGAGGTTCGGCCTGCTGCTATCCGGCTCGGGGATCGCCGCGTTCATCGACTTCTGGGCCTGGGTGCCCTCCCCGACGCTGGGGCGCGTCGTCAGCATTGGTTTCCTGGCCGCAAGCGCGGCTGTCATCGCCGCCGCTCACCCGACGGTTTTGCTCGAGGATCGGGAGTTGAGGTGGCCTCTCGGAGTGCTGCTGCTCGTCGTCCTCGGGTACGTCGGGCTCGCGTATTCTCAGGGCGGCTTCGGAGGGGTGCACTGGATCACCGGGGGCGTGGCCGGAAACACGACGCTGTCGATGTCCTATCGCTATTGGGGGACGCCGGACAACACGATTCCGTTCGTGTTTGCCCAACGCCTCGCGAATCATGGCTCGCTCACTGCGCCATTCATCGGCGGACAGACGAGCGACAGACCGCCGTTGCAGACGGGCTTCACGTTGATGCTGTACCCGCTGCTTGGCCAGCCGAACTTCGCCTATCAGCTTCTCGGGACGGTGCTCCAGGCGCTCTGGATTCCCGCTCTCTGGATCCTTCTCCGCTCTCGGGGCGTTTCGGTCGCGCGAGTCCTGCTCGTCGTGCTCTGCACTGCGGCGACGGGCGTGATCTTCTTCAACACGGTCTACATCTGGCCGAAGATGCTCGCTGGGGCGTTCATCCTGGTGGCCCTCGCCGTGATCCTCGAGGGCGGCTCACTGACGCTCGCCGCGGTCTTGACAGCGTTGGCGCTGCTTTCACACGGCGGCGTTGCCTTCTCCGTGCCGGCACTGTTGCTCGTCGCCTGGCGCCTGCGCCCGAGCGCTGTCCGAGTGGCGTCGGCGGTTGCGGCTGGAGTCGTGCTGTACCTGCCGTGGATCGCCTATCAGCAGTTCCTCAACCCCCCGGGAAACCTCTTGCTCAAGTGGCAGCTCGCGGGCGTCACGAAGCCCGATCGACACTCGTTTCTGCACGATCTGGTCAACGCGTACGGGCACAACCCGTTCCACGCGTTCGTGACCTACAAGCTGCACAACCTCGAGACGCTTGCCGTGATTCCGTCGGTCTGGAGCAAGCTTGCGCCGGGGTCGACAGCCTTCCTCGCGGCAGCTCGCGCGGGGGAGCTGACGTCGCTGCTCCTGGGGATCGGTCCGCTGCTGCTCGGCCTCGCGGCGCTCGCGTCGGCGAGGGCCCGTCGATCGCTCGGGCCGCTGCGGCCGGTTGCCGTGTTCCTATTGGTGTCCTTGGTGTTCTGGGTGATCTTGGAGTACGGGCGTAATTACGCGTCGGCCACCGAAACTCACCAGGGGTCCTACGCCGTACTCGTGCTGGCCGTCGCGCTTCCGGCGCTTGCCGCGACTTATCTGCCGAGACTGGCGGCTGCAGCGATCATCGCCGTGTCGGTGGGCTGGTTCGTCGTCGCGTGGGTCCCAGGGCTGGGATTCCAGTGGTCTCAACCGGGACTCGCGACGGCGACCGACTGGTCGATGGTCGCGCTTGGTTTGGCCGCGCTCGCCGCTCTGGGCTCGATCGTCTGGCGACGCACGCGGATCCGGTTGGGACGTGACGAGCTGTTCGCGCGGCCGCTCAGAGCAGATCGGACAGTTCGGCCAGCGCCGCCTGTTTGACCTGTTCGGGGGATGCGCCTGCGTCGATCGTCCGGATTCGCTCGGGCGCACGCGCGGCGAGCTCACCGTAGGCCGCGCTGACGCGGTCGAAGAAGTCCGCGGCCTCGGCCTCGAGCCGGTCAACGGGTTCGGCGCGGGCCTCTAACCGGGACCGGCCGATCTGCGGATCAACCACCAGCAGCAGCGTGCGGTCCGGCTCCAGCCCGCCGGTGGCAAAGCGGTTGACCTCGAGCACATCCTCGACGCCGAGCTGGCGCCCGGCACCCTGATAAGCGAGCGACGAGTCGACGAAGCGGTCGAGCAGTACCCAGGTGCCGGATTCCAGCAGGGGCGTGAGCGCCTCCTCCACCAGCTGCGCGCGCGCAGCGGCGTACAGCAGCGCTTCTGCTCGCGCGCCGATCTGCAGCTCAGGGTCCTTGACCAGCTCGCGCACACGTTCGGCGATGCCGACGCCGCCGGGCTCTCGTAGGAGCTGGACGGCCACGCCCCGCGCTGCCAGTTCGGCCTGGAGCTCCGCCGCGAGAGTCGTTTTTCCCGCGCCATCGAGCCCCTCGATCGTGATCAGCCGTCCGCGCGTCATCGTGGAGGTGGACCGTACCGGGAGCCGGCGTGGGCGAACCGCTCCGGTGAATAGCATCGAGATGTGATCACCGAACTCGACCGGCACCCTCACGCGCGCGCCGTGCTTGCGCCGGTCCTGCAGGAGGATCGCCGCGCCTCGCACGCGTATCTGTTCCACGGTCCCGCGGGAGCCGGCAAACGGGCCGCGGCGCGGGCGGTCGCGGCCGAGCTGCTGGCGGGCGGCTCGCCGGACCCCGAGGGCGCACGGGCCAGAGTTCGCACCGGTGCACACCCCGACCTGACGTGGGTGGTTCCCAGCGGCGCCCACGAGATTCTGGTCAGCGACATCGATCAGCCGGTCGTGGCCGCCGCGAGCAAGACGCCGTTCGAGGCCGACCGGCGAGTGTTCGTGATCGAGCGCGTCGATGAGCTGGGTGACGAGGCGGCCAACCGGATGCTGAAGACGCTCGAGGAGCCAGCCTCCTTCGTCCACATGATCCTGCTGACCGATCGCGTCACCGAGGTGCTGCCGACGATCAGTTCGCGCTGCCAACTGGTGCGGTTCGACGCGCCCACCGTCGAGCAGGTCGCCGCCACGATTGAGGAGCTCGGGGTGGAGCGGGAAACCGCCCTTGCCTGCGCTCGGCTCTCACTTGGCGATGCCGACCGAGCCCGCGTCCTCGCCGGGGAAGACGGGATCGCGCTGCGGGTCGCCGGTGAGCGATTGGCGCGCGCCGCGCTTCACGGCAAGGCGGGCTCGGAGCGGCCGTGGGTGGAGCTCCTGGCGGTCGTGCGCGCGACGGGCGAGGCCGTGAGGGAGGAGCTCGAACGCCAGGCGAGAGCCGACCTCGAGCTGTACCCGCGGAAGGAGCGAAAGCGCGTCGAGACCGAGTGGTCCGAGCGGATCAGGCGCGTCCGGCGGCGGGCGGAGACCGAGTCGCTCGACCTCGGGCTCCAGGTGACCGCGCTCTGGTACGCGGATCTCGCGGCGCTTGCATGGAGCGCAGGTGCCCTGGTGCGTGCAGGCGATCGTCTCGAAGACCTCCGTGCCGATGAAGGTGCGTCCCCGGCTCGCCTGCTCGGGGCGATCGAGCTCGTCGAGGAGACGCGCCGGCGCTTCCAGCTGAACGTCTCCGAAGAGCTAGCCTGCGAGGCGCTGGCATACAAGCTGGAGCGAGTCCTTGGTAGGTGAAGCTGGAACGACGACGGCGAGCGACGGACGCACGGGCCCCCCGAGCCGAGTCTTCCTGCGCCCCCCCGCCGCGCCGGACCGCGGCGAGTTCGTCTCCTTGATGCGCGCGAGTCGTTCGTTTCACAAGCCGTGGGCAAGCGCGCCGACCGACGACGAGCGCTTTGCGGCCTATCTCGCCGACGCGCAGCGTTCCGACTTCGAGGCGATGCTCCTCTGCCGCAAGGAGGACCTGGCGATCCTCGGCTTCTTCAACCTGTCGCAGATCGTCCGGCGTTCGCTCCAGAGCGCCTACCTCGGCTACGCGATCGGCCGGCCGTTCGCGGGTCGTGGATACATGCGCGAGGGGATTCAGCTGCTGCTTCGACGCGCCTTCACCGAACTGCGACTACACCGCATCGAGGCCAACATCCAGCCAGGGAACCACGCCTCGATCGCGCTCGCCGAGGGCGCCGGGTTCCACCGCGAGGGTTTCTCGCCGCGGTATCTGAAGATCGCGGGCCGGTGGCGCGACCACGAACGCTGGGCGATCCTGGCGGACGACTGGCGCACCAGGACAGGGACGCGCGCTGAGCTCGACGGGCGCTCAGACGCCCTCCCGTCCTGACGGCCTAACGGTTTCAGCCCCGCCCGAAACCCGCCGTTAAACTCGGGCGCTGGGCACGCCGACGTAGCTCAGCTGGTAGAGCACTTCACTCGTAATGAAGGGGTCCCCGGTTCGAGTCCGGGCGTCGGCTTAGCAAGAAAGCCCCGGTACTGCGGGGTTTTCTTGTGGTCGCGGATGGCGGCTGCGGATCGAATCCGGGAGCCGTGGGCAACGATTTGGGTAACGTCGGTGTCACTCGGCTGTCGCTCAGCCGAGGCGATCTGCCACCTGACTGCCACTCAACCTTGGACGACGAACTCGTCGCCGCGCACCCGGATGACTTTGCGCACGGCAGGTTGGAGCACGTCGTCGGCAACTTCGTCGCGCCAGAAGTCCGCGACGAGCGGGGGCCGCTCCGCGAAACAGACTTCGTAGCTGAAGAATCCTTGCTGCGGTGGCTGCACCTGCTCCCAGCTCGCAGCCTCGATGAAGATGCAGGGTACCTCGAAGATTTCTGCACGGAGGAGGGCAGCAGCGCGGTGGTAGCCGTCGCGCAGGAAATACCGACCGCGGTAGGCGGCGAGTTGTAGATAGCTGGGCCCCAGGTAAACGAGGATGCTCAGCGCCATCGTCGCGATGGTGGGTCCCCCCTCAACCTGCGCCACGTCGAATCGCGACGCCTGCCCGGCAGCGATTCGTAGATTCGGGTTCAGCGAGCTGACGGTGAACCCTTTGCCGTCCACATCGGCGAACGTGCCCTGCGGGGGTTCCGGCTGCTGTGCTGGCAGACAGAACTCCATGAGCGAGACACTCTGGTCAACGACGGGGGCGATCCGCGCATCGAGGCCATCCGTCTTGATCAACTTTTGGAACGTCTGCACCTGACGAAGATCGACCATCTCGGCACGCCATGTGAGCTGACCGAGAGCCGCTTGAACGTCGGCTCGGGCGGCAACCGCGTCGAGTTCAGTGCGGTCCTCCACGGTGACGATCGGACTCTGCGGATCGTATGAAGGGCGGGTTGCGACCGCTTCGTGCGCTGCCCGGGCCCGTGTTTGTGGCGCCGTCACGTCCTCATTCGGAGCCGGCGGGCGACCGCCGAGAAGGAATTGGACAGCCTCGTCCCGCGGGAGCCACCCTGATAGCAATCGGCCTCCCTGCTGGGCGATCGGCTCCCCCTGGATCATCGCGACTTGATGCTCGGTCGTCCCCACTTCCGTTATTCCCTGACTCGGTAGGTAAAGCTCGACCGATCGCCCGGCGTGACGCGAAGAAGCGCCACTCTCCGGGCACTCGGTGACTTCCAGTCCTCGCCGGTCAGCGCCGCGGCGGCGCTCGATGCAGTGCCGCCGACGGGCGCCGGGTGGCCGATCGCGGCCACCGGCTCGATGATCATCGGCAGCGTGGCGAATGGCAGCGACCCGCACGTGCGCCCGGGCCGCCTACAAAACGCCGGGCTGTCGGGGCCCGTCGTGCTGAGGTGGCTCGCTACATGCACGCTAGCCCAGGTTTGCGCACTGGCCTTCCTCTCTGCCTTTGACGGTATTCGGGATTCCGCCGTTGGTCGGGTTCACCAGGTCGGCGTGGCAGTTGATGTTGCCGTCGACGGTGTTGCCGCCCAGCTGAATGCTGCCGACGTTGTCGTAGATGAGGTTGAGGCTCCCGTCGATCGTGGTGCCGTCCACGGTGAGGCTGCTGTCAGGAGAGCTCAATCCCACTATGTTGAAGTCGCCGTTCACCGTGGAGCCGGGACTCGCGGAAAACGAAAAAGCAGCTGCGTTGTCGATCCTAAGGTTTCCGCCAACCGAAATGACGCTTGCCTGGATGAACAGCTGGCCGCCGGGCCTATCGATCAGGCTGCCGGTGATCGAGAAGTTGTTAGTTATGTTCAAGACCCCGTAGACGTTGACGAACCCTCTCACGGAGTCGTTGTCGAGCGTACATGTGGCGCCCGGATTCACCACCACCCCATACTGGAAAGTCTGATTCGAGATCGTCCCGTTGCAGACTCCTCCCGGGATCGCGTACGCCGCTGTTGGCAGCGCAGCGAGCCCGAGCCCCCCGAGCACCACGGCCACTGCCCCTACTCCCCACCACGCGATCGGCCGCCCTGACCCCGGCGATCCACGAAGACGCCCGTACATACCCGCTCCTCCTTTGAGTTGAGTGCCCTACCTCTTCCCTAAGTGCGAACCTACCACGGCAGCCAAATGGGATCTAGGATAATTCCCAGTTTCCCCCCCTTGCGAGAGCGGGTCACCGAGCGAAAGCTCATGAGCTAGTTACGCGATCACCGCTAAGCCCGCAATGAATGGAGCAAGCCCGTTCGGATAACGCTGCATGAAGTGCGGGTAGTTCGCTTGATAATTAGGTGTCTGTTCGGCGGCGACTAGCCACTGCTCAGCGCTCTCCACCATGTCGATCGCGAATTGCGTCACATCGATATTCAGTGCGCGATTCGTGACGTCGACGTTGTTGTGCATCCTGATCCCGCCGTGCGGCTCGATGAAGATGATGCGGGAGTAGGCGCCGCCGTGCGGTTCCAACCTGCCCTGATGCAACATCGCGCACCGTAGGCCCCAGCAGTCGTCGCCAGACAGCGAAGGCTGCCCGGCAGCGACGTACTTCGGAGCGACGTGCTTATCGAACCATGCGGTGTAAAGCTGGCCAGTCGTCCAGCCGTTGGCCGTCTCCATGCCTGCGCACATGTCGGGGATCACCAGCGTCGCTTCGAGGGTGACGAAGTAAAGACCTGCCTTCGCGACACGCCGAACCTGCTCGAAGTAGTCACGCACTCGGGGCAGGCTACCGGGCCCATTCACGCCCGATCGGCCGACTCGGGCGAGCACGTGGAGGCGGTTGCGATGTGGTGCCGGTGGGCGCGGGGCGCAGGTTCGCGAGCTGCTTCGCACGCTTCGCGGGATCGCGACAGCGGCACCGTCGCCCCATGGCCCTATCTTCCCGTCCCTGTCCGAGCAGCTTGTGGCTCGCTCGCGGCTGTGCATGCGCCGGAGCTCACGATGGCTGGGCGATCCGCGGTGCTCGCGAGGCGTACTTCGGCGACGGCGTTCCTCAAGCGGCGGCGCGCTTACGGTGCGCAACTGGGAGTGGGGCTCGGCAGTTGCCGCGCTAGCCGATCGAGCCCTCCATCTGCAGCTCG
>Ga0073928_10004954_pt1 | contig 19087 bp, 25 predicted proteins | sample PaiPotPPA55metaG_FD_76969 | JGI IMG/M metagenome (GOLD analysis project Ga0073928, IMG submission 76969) | Iron sulfur acid spring bacterial and archeal communities from Banff, Canada, to study Microbial Dark Matter (Phase II) - Paint Pots PPA... ... | reverse complement strand
CGCTCTCGATGATGGACGGCCGAACGATCGAAAGGGGTACGTCTCCGTGCAGCTCGACGACCGCGTGCTCGGCCATCGCCTTGGTGAAGGAGTAGATATCGCTGAACCCCATCGCATTCGCATGGACGCGTCCGCGTTCGACGAGCTTGTCCTTCACCCACTTCTCGCGCAGCCGCTCCGTGGCGCGAGCACGCGCCGGCGTGCCGGCAGGACCCATCCTGGACCGCGCCTCGCCGCGCAGCTGCTTCAACACCTCGGGGCGCCGCGACTCCTCCTCGACCGGGCCACGCAGCGTGGACAGGACCGCCGCCTCGTGGCGCCAGTTGAGCCCGGGGTCGAGCGGAGGCTCCTCACGCACCAGGCCGCGCAGCATGCCGCCGACATAGGCGGTCGAGATGTGGACCAGGTGCGGGCGAGCGCCCGCGGCCTTGACCGCATCGATGAGGCGCGCGGCGCCGAGCAGGTTCGTCTGCGCGGAGAGATCCGCCGGGTTGTCGAACTCGACCGCGGCGGCCGAGTGGATGACGATCTCGCACGCGCTCAGCTGCCTGCGGGTCGCGTCTGTCAGACCCAGCCCATCGACGCCGAGGTCGATCTCGAGGACCGCCAGCTTCTCGCGGGCCAGCCTCGCGAACGCTTCCTCGCCGAGCTCCTCCTTGAGGCGCTTGAACGCGGGGCTCGACAGGATCTCGCGCTCCAGGCGCTCGGCGGCCGGACGGCGCGCGCTCGAACGGATGGCGAGGTTGATGCGCCCGACCTCCGGGATCGAGCGAAGACATTTTTCGACGATCGACTTGCCAAGGAAGCCTGTGGTACCCGTGACCATGATGGTCTTGCCCCGGAAGGCTTCCCTAATCAAGGAAACGTAGTCTAATTGGGCCGCAAATTCCCTATTGGGTCAGGCCGTGGTTGAAACCCGGCACGAGCACCGATGACGACGCGTTGGCGTCGGTCCACCCGAGGTTGGTCGTGACCGTCACCCAGAACCAGTAGGGCTGGCCAGGCCGCCCGTGAAACACCGCCGAGCCGGCCCCGGTCGGGCCAAGCCAGCTGCGCATCGTCCCGTCCGGCTGCACGTAGTCGATGTAGAAGGTGTTGCCGGCGCCCGCGCTCGACCATGAGACATGGATGGCGGTGGGGTCGGCGAAGTCATCGACGGCAGACACGCTCACATGCGGCAGTGGAACGTTCGCGTAGCGGGGAGAGCCGCTCAACCAGAGGTCCCCGACGTCCTTGGTGTACGGGTCCGGGAATGAGCCGGACCAGCCATAGGGGTCGACCGGCCCATTGCCGTTCGTGTAGTAGATGCCGAAGTGCAGGTGCGGCCCGGTGGCGGTTCCCGTCATGCCCGACCGGCCGATGACCTGCCCGCGCTGGACGTACTGTCCCCTAGAGACGCTGATCAGCGACATGTGGCCGTAGTACGAGAGCAGGCCATTGCCGTGGTCGATCTCCACTGTCAGCCCGCTGCTGCAGGTATGGCACGAGGGCACCACCCAGCCCGCGAGCTTGACCACGCCGCCCGCGGCCGCCGCGATCGGTTCGTAGTAGAGCCCGTAGTCATAGCCGTCGTGGCCGTCGTAGTAGAGGTAGTCGTTCTGCCCGGGTGTCTGCGCGTAGCCCTCGGTGAAGGTCGGATCCGGACCGCCGACTGTCTTGTAGACCACCTGTCCGTCCCACCTGCACAGGCGGCCGTTGGCCTGGTAGTCGGGGTAGCAGTGGTCGAACAGCGACGTGACGTAGTGCGGACCCATGAAGGGCAGGGTCAAGAACGCTCCGCGGGCGGCTTGCTCGCCGGTACTGGCGTTGCCGGCCTCGATGGCGCCGTACGGCTCCTGGCTCGGATAGAACCAGCGGATGTACTGCCCGGGCCGCTGGCCGGGAGGCAGCGCCGATGCCGCCTGGACGGAGGCTGACGGCAGGAGCTGTAGAGCAAGGGCCACGGCGGCCGCGAGGAACTTGATTACCCGCAAGGCGAAGCGCCAGCTTACGACCGGCCTACGTTCAACGGCCGTGCATCCGGTTAAGTTTCGCAAATGAGCTCTTCACCGCCCTCACCCATCGAAGTTTTGAGCCAGGGCCGGGCCGCCGTGTTCGAGGAACCGTCGGGACCGGCCGGGGTTCGCGTTCGCGAACGCCCGTACACGAAGCCGAAAACCGGTCACGTGTCCGTGGAGGTCCGGGCCGCCTCCATCAACCACCTTGACCTCTGGCTCGCCCATGGCGCGCAGCGCATCCCGCCCCCGCGCGTGATCGGCGCGGACGGTGCAGGCGTGATCAAGGACTCGGCGGATCCGCGATGGCACGCGGGAGACGAGGTCGTGATCTTTCCCACGCTGTGCTGCTGGGAGTGCGAGCGCTGCCGGGCCGGCGAGAACGTGCAGTGCGAGCGGTTCGGAGTCCTCGGCGAGCACACCGACGGCACCGCGTGCGAGTTCGTCCACGTCGACGCGCGCTCCGTCTTTCCCAAGCCGTCGGAGCTCTCGTGGGAGGAGGCTGCCGCCTTCCCGCTCACCTTCCTGACCGCCTGGAGGATGCTCGTGACCCGAGCCCGGCTGCAGCCGGACGAGACCGTGCTCGTGATCGGGGCGGGCGCCGGCGTCGCGGTGGCGGCGATCCAGATAGCGCGCCACCTCGGGGCGCGCGTCCTGGCCACGAGCCGGTCGGAGGTGAAGCGGGAGCGCGCGATGGAGCTCGGGGCCGAGGCTGTTTTCGACTCGGCGCGATTCAGCGCGCCGGTGAGGGCGGTGACCGGCGACGGCGTGGACGTGGTCTTCGAGCACGTCGGTCCGGCCACCCTCGACGAGTCGATGCGCTCGCTCGCCATGGGCGGCCGCATAGTGACCTGCGGGTCGACGTCGGGCGTGAAGGCCGAGGTGAGCATGCCGCGCCTTTTCTTCCGGCACGCCAGCCTGCTCGGGTCGACAATGGGGAACGCGTCGGAGTTCGAGGCGGTCCTCAAGGCTATCGATCGCGGCCTTCGTCCAGTAGTCGACAGCACCTATCCGTTGGATGACGTGGAGGCTGCTTTGAAACGTCTTGACGCGGCGGAACAGTTCGGCAAGGTCGTGCTGTCGGTATCGGATTAATCGGAGGTCTACGGTGAGCGGCTTCAAGACGTTCCTGCTTCGGGGCAACGTGGTCGATCTGGCGGTCGGCGTCGTCATCGGAATTGCGTTCGGCGTGGTCGTGACCGCCTTCGTGAAGGACCTGGTGACCCCCCTGATCGCGGCCCTTTTTGGAAAGCCCGACTTCTCGACTCTCACGTTCACGATCAACAACAGCAAGTTCACGTACGGCGACTTCATCAACGCGATACTCGCGTTCCTCATCGTCGCCGCGGTCATCTACTTCTTCGTCGTCGTGCCCTACACGGCGATGGTTGCCCGCTCGCGCAAGGAACCGCCCGCCGACCCGACGACGAAGAAATGCACCGAGTGCCTGAGCGAGATTCCGATCGGCGCCAGGCGCTGCGCGTTCTGCACGGAGCCGCAGCCGGCCAGGGCCTAAGCCTTCTTTCCGGGAACCACCCAGAGCTTGCTTGCCGTTTCGTGACTGAGCGTCACGTCTGCGTCGCCAGCCCGCAGTCGGATCGTCCTGCCCACTTCATCAACCTCGACCACGTGAAGCCTTCGCCCTGGAGTCAACCCGCGGTCGTGGAGGTAGGCAAGCAGGCGGGGCGCCTCTCGTTCCGCCACCTCTGAGACGCGCGTGATCGCCGCCCGCGCCCCTGGAGCCAGCACGGCCAGCCGCAGCTCCCCCGCGACCGCTTTGGAGTGGCCCGGGATGGGGTTGCCGTGCGGGCAGGTCCGCGGGCGGCCGAGCACCTCGTAAAGGCGCTTCTCGACCACGTCCGAGACGGCGTGCTCGAGCCGGGCCGCCTCTTCATCGGCGGTCACCCAGTCCAGGCCGAGCCCGTCGGTGAGCCAGCGCTCCATGATCCGGTGCCGGCGCACGATCGACTCCGCCGCGGCCATGCCCTTGGGGGTCAGCTCGATGTCCTTGGTCCGCGTGAGCTTGACCATGCCGTCGCGGGCCATGCGCTGGAGCGCGATCGTGACCGTCGGCCGGCTCACCCCGATCCAGTCGGCGAGCCGGGCGCTGCGCAGCGGTTCGCCCTCCGACCACATGTAGTAGATCGCCTCGAGATAGCGCGAGATCACCTCGGAGGGCCCGCGGAGGCTCTCGTTAGACTTGTCTAATCGCGCTTTTTGCACGTACTAACCTGATGAGCCAATCATGAGCCAAACCGCCGCTATCGCACTGGGAGCCGTGGCCGGAGCCACCATCTTCCTCGGCCTGCCCGTCGCCCGCATGCGCGGCCTGCCGGCGGCGGTGCAGGGCTTCCTCAACGCGTTCGCCACCGGGATCCTGGTCTTCCTGCTGTGGGACATCGTCACGCACGCCGCCACGCCGATCGAGGCTGCTCTATCAGCATGTTGCGGCGGCCGCACGGTTGGTTATGGCCTGACCCCGGGTCCCGGACCATTTATTCTGATGGCGCTCATCTTCGCGATCGGCATCGGGCTCGGCCTTCTCGGCCTCGTGTACTTCAACCGGGCGATCTTCGGCCGCCTGAGGCACGGCGCCACGGCCCCCGGCCCACGCAACATCTCCATGGCCATCGCCACCGGCCTGGGCCTGCACAACCTGTCCGAGGGCCTCGCCATCGGCGAGTCGGCTCACGCGGGCGCAATCGCCTTCGCCGGGGTGCTGGTGGTCGGCTTTGCCCTCCACAACATCACTGAAGGCTTCGGGATCGCCGCCCCGATGACCACCGATCCGAAGCCGGTGTCATGGGCGTTCCTTGGATTGGCTGGCCTGATCGGGGGCGGGCCGACCTTCATCGGCACATGGATCGGCTATCTCGCGAGCTCGCCCTACCTCAGCGTGGCCTTCCTGGCGGTCGCCGCCGGAGCGCTTCTGTACGTGCTCAACGAGCTTTTCCACCTCGGCCGCCGCCTGAGCTCGCCGCCCACGTTCGCGTGGGGCCTGCTGCTCGGGTTCCTGACCGCGTTCGCCACGGACCTTTTCCTGACGGCGGTTTCCGGGGCCTAGAGAAGCGCTAGTCCGCGAACTCCAGGCCGTCGGGCTCGGTGTCGTCCCAGTCGGGGAAGCGCCACTTGAACAGCCGCTCCTGAACCTCGAAGAGGCAGTCGAGGGTGTCCTGGACGTGGCCGTCCTCGCGCATCGGCTCCCGGATGTGGCCCGGCATGGCGTGGACCACGTCGCGGAGCTCCGCCCGCAGGGGCGCCGGCACGGTCTTGACCCCGTCCCGGTTCATCTCCTCGAGCTGCCACAGCACCCTGTCGGTCGCCTCCAGCATCCGCTGAAAAGCGTAGCGGCGCCGGTTCTGCCGGCGGAGCGCCGTCTCCTGCTGCTCAATACGCGAGCTTGTGTGATCAATCATGTCCGATTTTCTCCAGCTACATTTCCAAGCTTACCGGCTCGCGAGCCAGTTCTCAAAGGGGACTTTTGAGCGACTTCCTGGATCGCACCGAACGCCTGTTCACCCCGATCGACGCCTGGGGCGAGTTCAGGCGGGGCGCCAGGAAGGCCGCCGTCACCTTCATTCTTTACGACGTCGAGGGCAGCTGGCGCGTGCCCTTCGTGCGCCGGCGGCCGGACCTGCCCGACCATCCCGGCCAGGTCGCCCTGCCCGGCGGAGGCGTGCGGGCCGGCGAAACCGCGTGGGAGGCCGCCCAGCGGGAGGTGGCCGAGGAGATCGGGGTGCCGGTGGGCCGGCTGGTGCCGCTCGGGGCCGGCGAGCCCATCTACGCGTCCGTCAGCAACTTCTCGGTGGTGCCCTTCGTGGCTCATCTGCCGCACCCGGTGCCCGCCTTCGTCCACGACGAGCGCGAGCTGGAGGGCGTGCTCGAGATCCCGCTCGACCGGCTGCTCGACGACAGCGCCTGGCTGACCTCAGGCGATCCCTGGCGGTTCCGCTACCTGGCCCATGAGGAGAGCGTCGTGTGGGGTCTCACCGAGCGCATCGTCTTCGGGCTGGCCCCGAAGCTGAGGCAGGCGCTGAAGACTTAGCCCTTCCGGTTGGTCAGGTCCCTGAGCTGGAGCAGCGAGTAACCGAGATAGCCGCCCAGCACGACGATCGCAAACGCGTACGCGACGATCAAGTAGCTCATCGCGCGGGCTCTAGATGAGTGGCCGGACTGCTGACGATTGCCGCCACCGGGGCCGCATCGGTCAAAGTCTCGATGCGGTAGCGGATCGCGATCATCGTCCCCGCCAGCACCAACGTGCAGGCCATGGTGAAGAGGAACGTGAGCAGCATCTCCGGCGGGAGCGCACCGGTCGTGATGACTGGCCCCGGATGCTGGGTCCGCCACCAGCTCACGCTGAAGTAGACCACCGGCACGTCGATGAAGCCGAAGATCCCGACCACCGCGGCGAATCGAGCGGCCTGGCGTCCCGGTGCGGCGAGCCTGCGCACCAGCAGGTATCCCGCGTAGATGATCCAGAGCACCAGGGTCGAGGTGAGCCTCGCGTCCCACGCCCAGTAGGCGCCCCAGACCGACTTAGCCCAAAGCATGCCCATCAGCAGGGTCACGGTCGTGAAGACCAGGCCCACCAGCGCGCCGGCCCGAGCCAGCCGGTCGGCCCGCAGGCTGTTGCGCCATAGGTAGAAGACGCTGCCGACCAGGACGACCCCGAAGCTCACGAATGCGGCGATGGCCGCGGCCACGTGCAGGTAGAAGATGCGCTGCACCGGGCCCTGAAGCGCGTCGGTGGGCGCATACAGAAAGATCGCCGCCGCCGCCGCCAGCATCAGACCGACCGAGGCGGCCGCCGCCGCGGAGTATCTAGTCATCAAGTACGAAGCGCGCGGCGAGGGAGGTCAGCACGACAAACAGTATGTCGAAGTCCAGGAGCAGCCCGAGCGGCTGATCGAGGCTGCCGCCGGCGCCCATCGCCACCTGCACGCCCTGACCGCCGGCGACAATGAATGGAATCCACAACGGTAGGGTCAGCAACGGCAGCAGCAGCTCGCGCGCGCGCAGCTGCGCGACCATCGCCGCGAACATGCAGCCCAGCGCCGCCATGCCGACCGTAGCCAGCAGCACGATCACGGCCAGCCCGAACGACATGGGCACGCCGAAGAACAGCGCAAGCGCGGGGAGGAGCACCGCCTCGCACAGCACGAGCAGCAGCCCAGCCGCGAGCGCCTTGCCGGCGAAGATGGCCGCGGGTGGCGCAGCACTCAGCAGCACGGCCTCGAGCGTCGCCTGCTCGCGTTCCGACGCAAACGCGCGTCCGAAGGCAACGAGACCCGCGAACACGAGCGCGAGCCACAGCACTCCAGGCGCGATCGCGGGCGCGCTGCGCGAGTCGATCTGAAACCCGAAGTTCGCGATGACCAGCGCAAGGACGATGAACTGCGCGAGGGCCGGCACGAGCTCGCGCGTCCGCCATTCAGAGACCAGGTCCTTCCGTGCGATCGCCAGCGCGATCGTGATCGAGCGCACTACTGGACGATCCGCAGCCGCGAGCCCGGGCCGAGGACGCGGCCCTTCCGCAGCGTCAACGTGCGCTGGCAGAGCCTGGTCGCCAGGGCCTGGTCATGCGTCGCGAGCACCGCGGTCCTACCACGCATGACCGCGGCCAGCAGGTCCGCGCCGGCCGCATCGAGGCTCGCATCTGGTTCGTCGAGGATCAGGAGCAGCGGATCATGCAGCACGGCTCGGGCGATGGCGAGTCTCTGCTGCATGCCGCGCGACAGAGCGCCGGCGCGACGGCGAGCCACCTGGGTGAGCCCCGCGAGGTCGAGCGCCTCGGGCACGCGCGAGCGGTCGGCACCGCGCAGGTCGCAGAAGAAGGCGAGGTTCTCCTCCGCGGTCAGCGCGGGATAGACACCCGGCGAGTGGGACACGTACCCCATGCGTGCGCGAAGCCGCCGCCGCTCGCGCAGGGCGTCGAGGCCCATGATCTCGAGCTTCCCGGAGCTGGGCCGGAGCGCGGTGGAGAGGATGCGCAGCAGCGTGGTCTTGCCCGCGCCGTTCTCGCCCAGAACCGCCACGTGGTCGCCACGCTCGACGACCAGGTCCACCGCGTCCAGCGCGGGTTCTGAGCCGAACCAGTGCGACAGGCCCTCGGCTACGACGGCGCTCATCTCCCCTCAGGCTCCGCCGGCGTCCGGATCAAGGGCCAGAGGACGAAAGGCCCGGAGAGAAAGAGGAGCAGGGTGGCGACGATCAGCGTCATGACGCAGCCCGCACCGGCACCAGGGCAGGGGCCCGAACCGGGGCCCTTTCCCCCACGTTGCCCAGAACCACACCGAGGATGATGACGATCGCGCCCGCCCAGATCCAGCTGACGAGCGGATTGACCAGTACTCGGAACGAGGCCGAGCCGTCGGCGCTGGTGCCGACGAGGATCACGTAGAGGTCGGCGGTCGCGGTGGTGCTGATGGCGACGTGCGTGAGCGACTGGCCGCCCAGCCCTGCGTAGGTGGCGCGTGCCGGCTCGAGCGTCTGGTCACCAAAGCTCATCGCCGCGACCAGCTCGCTGTGGTCGGCGAGCTGCCGCTGGTCGCTGCCCGAATAGGTGAGCGTGTAGCCGCCGATCGAGACCTGCTGGCCCGGGCGCAGCGTCACGTCCTTCTCCAGCTGCCAGAAGTGCGACGCCGCGACGCCGACCACAACGACCACCAGGCCGACATGCGCGAGGTAGGCGCCATAGCGCCGGCGGCGTCGGGCGAGCGGGGCGAACATGTTGGCCCAACCGGCTTGGCGCCTGCCGCGCGCCATCGCGCGGGCAAACTCGACCGCACAGGTCGCCAGGACGGCGCCGGCGATGGGCATTGTCACCAGCGCCGGGACGAACCTGACACCAGCCGCCAGCATCAACGCGAGCGTGACGAAGGCGGCGGCGACCGGCCAGCGCAGGGCGCGGCCGGCCTGCTTGCCCGCCTTCCGCCAGGGGAGCAGGGGGCCCGCGGCCATCAACGCGAGCACGCCCACGAGCAGCGGCCCGGCCGCGCGCTCGTAATAGCTCGCGCCCACCACCCGCTCCTGGCCGAACAGGCCTGAGACCAGCGGCAGGATGGTGCCCCACAGGACCACTACCACGACGCCGATCAGGAGGAGGTTCTGAAGCACGAAGGTGCCCTCGCGCGACACCGCGGCCGCGGGCTCGCGCGTGCTCTTCAGCCCGCCGGCGCGCAGCGCCAACAGCAAGCCGGAGAAGACGATGCAGATGAAAAGGAAGGCGAAGAACCAGGGGCCGATCGCGCTGACCGCGAACGTGTGCACCGAGGGCACGACGCCGCTGCGCACGATGAACGTGCCGAACACGACGAGCAGAAACGCCAGGATGACCAGCCCGAAGTTCCAGGCGCGCAGGCGCCCGCGGCGTTCCTGCACCTGGGACGAGTGGAGGTACGCGGTGGTGGCCAGCCAGGGCATGAGCGCGACGTTCTCGACCGGGTCCCAACCCCAGTAGCCGCCCCAGCCAAGCACGTGGTAGGCCCACCACATGCCGAGCACGAGGCCCGCGCTCTGCAGCGTCCAGGCCAGCAGCGCGAAGCGGCGCGTGTGCGCGATCCAGGCCGCGTCGGAGCGGTTGGCGAGAAGCGCGGCCGCGGCGAAGCTGAAGGGAATCGCAAACGAGGCGAATCCGGCCAGCACGACCGGCGGGTGGATGAGCATGCCGCCGTCGCGCAGCACCGGGTTGAGCCCCAGGCCGTCGGGCGGGGTCAGGGACAGGACGTCGAAGGGGCTTGCGACCAGGACCAGCACCACGAGAAAGAAGGTCGCGGTCGCGGCCAGGATGCCGGCCGCGTACGCGGAAAGGCGCAGGCCCAGGGCGGCGCTCGCCAGCAACGACGCGCTCCCCAGCACGCAGAGGATGAGGGTCCAGTAGAGAAGCGACCCCTCCTGCCCGCCGTAGAACGCAGCGGCCACCAGCGGAGTCGCCGTCGAGAGGTCGGTGTGCTCGACAACGTACGCGATCGAGAAGTCGTGCGTCAGCAGCGCCGTCTCCAGCACCGCCGACGCCACCACCACCATCGCGGCCACGGCGTAGAACGCGCGCCGGCCGACCTGGATCATGACCGCGTTCTCCTGCCGTCCAGCCCAGAAGGAGAGCAGCGTCGCGAAGCCGCCCATCACCAGAGCGGCGAGCAGGGCGCCTGAGCCTATGTAGGCGAGGATCATTGCGTGTAGGGCGTGGTCGAGAACTTAGACGGGCACTTCGCAAGCACCGTGCGCGCGTGAAACACGCCGTCCGCCCCCAGGGTCCCTTCGGCCACGACCGTGATTCCGGGTTGGAAGATGTCGGGGAGCTGGCCCTGGTAGTCGACGACCACCGACGAGGTTGAGTCCTTTTCGGTGAAGCGCACGTGGAGTCCGCCCTCGGTGCGCACGACGTCGTTCTGCACGATGCCCGCGACCCGCACATCACCGGCCTGGTGGTGGGACTGGAGCTCCGACACGGTGAGGTAGTACTCCGTCGAGCCTCCGGATGCCGAGTAGATGAGGTACCCGACGCACCCCGCCACCACCGCCATGACCGCGGCCCACTTCAACGTGGTGGTCATGACGCGATCAAGCCCAGGTAGTGGTCGAGCGTCGAAGCATCCAGCGGTCCGGTGAACGAAGCCGTGACGAGGCCTTGCGCGTTGATGAAGATCGTCACCGGCGGCGCGAACACCCCATACGACTGGTAGGTGCCGTTGACGATGGGACCGACTGGATAGGGGTGGGCGTGCGTGCGCTCGAACTGGATCTCGCCTCCCGCCGTGTCCTGCATATCAGCGCCCACGAAGGCGACGCCCGGATGGCTCTGGTGCCCGGCCGCCAGCACTGGCAGCTCCTGCGCGCAGGGCCCGCACCAGGACGCCCAGAAGTTGAGCACGACCGGCATGCCGTGGAGCTGATCGACCTGGACGGCCTGGCCGTCGGTCGTCTTGATCGCGAGGGCGGGCGCAGGGCGGCCAAGCAGCGTCGGGGTGGCGAGCGCCGCGTGCTGCAGGCCCCAGGCCAGCGACAGCATCAGCACCGAGCCGGCCACGATCGCCCCGCCCGAGATCAGCGCGGTTTTCGCGTTCAACCGCCTGAGTCTAGTTCGCGATGGCAGTGGAGGGTGACTCGGGAAGGGCGTTGGCCCCCGCGATCCGCGCGTACAGGCGGCCGCTTCCCTTGACCGTGCGCTCCAGCGTGCTGCGGTCGACCGCGATGAGGCCGAAGTGCGCGCTGTACCCGCGGGCCCATTCGAAGTTGTCCATGTTGGTCCAGTGGAAATATCCCCGCACGTCGACGCCGTCGCCGATGGCGAGGCGTACGTTCTCGAGGACGTCGAGCAGGTAACGCTGACGGCGCACGTCGTCAGCCGCCGCCAGGCCGTTCTCGGTGATGTACACCGGCTTGCCCAGCGGCTTCAGGTCGTTGAGCACCCGCCGCATCCACACGGGGTCTGCGCTCCAACCCATGTCCGTCATGTGGGCCCCGGGAACGTTGAACCGGCGAATGAACTGGTCCTTGGCCCGGGTGCGATCGAACGCGACCATCTGCGCCCAGTAATGGGCGATGCCCACGAAGTCGCTCGTGGCCTCGACCACGCGCCGGAAGTTGCCGGGCGCCACCGGCCACCTATCGACTGTGAACTGGGCCGCGTGAGCGGCCAAGCGGTCTCGGCGCTTGTTGCTCGCCGGCAAAAACAGGAACTTGTGATGAGAAAGCCCGACGGGCGCGTCTGGCCACTTTCGCTTGATGGCGACATATGCGAGCTCATGCGCGTTGTGCATGTTCGAGAGCACGCGGTAGAACGTGGCCAGGTCGCCGTGGTGCGCCGGCGGAAATTCGCCCGTGATCCATCCGTTCGCGGCGTAGATGTTCGGCTCGTTGATCGTGCACCACATGCTGACGAGGTCGCCCAGCTCCTCGGCCACCCTCGTCACGTAGGGCACGAAGGCGCGGGCCGCCTCGCGGTTGGCCCAGCCACCCTTGGCCGTGAACCACAGCGGGCTCGTGAAGTGATGCAGCGTGACCATCGGCCGGATGCCCTGCTCGCGCAGCTCGCCCAGGACGTCGCGGTAGTGACGGATCTGCCGCGAATCGAACTCGCCCTGTGAGGGTTCGATCCGCGACCACTCGATGGACAGGCGGTGGGCATTCTGGTTGATCTCGCGCAGGAGCTTGAAGTCCTCGCGGTAGCGGTTGTAGGCGTCGCATGCGACCGCCGACGTGTCCCCGTTGACGATCCGACCCGGCTGCTGCTCGAACTCCCACCAGTCCGCGTTGCGGTTGTCGCCCTCGATCTGATAGGCCGCGCTGGCGGTGCCCCAGAGGAAGCCTTCGGGGAAACGGTCGACGGGGGAGCTCACGCGGCGGCGGTCGCCGGCTTGGCGACGTTCGGCGGCGGCGTGTACTCCCAGCTCACAGGCGTCTCGCCCTCGAGCTCGATCGTCAGCATGCCGGCCTTGTCCACCGCCTTGCGGTACATCTCCCGCTCGTTGTGCGCGCGCCCCTCGAGCAGTATCCACGCGGCCTGGATTGGGTCGGCGTGGCTGACCGCAGCGGCCGTCTCTCCCGGATGCTCGCGCGCGATCCGCGCGATCACCTTCAGCACTCGGCGGCCGAGGTCTTCGATCGACTCGTCGCCGGGCACGATCCCGCGGCGTGCCTTGTGCACGAACCAGAGCGGACGCCGCAGTGGGATCTGCCAGTAAGGCAGGCCCTGGAGGTAGCGGCTGAACTCCGCCTCGCGCAGCTCCGGGTCCGTCTCGAGCAGCGCCGGCTCGGGCAGGCCCTGGTTGATGATCTGGGCGGTCTCGACGGCGCGGGCCAGGGGGCTGTGGACGATGCGGCGTATGCCTTCGTTGCCGAGCTTCTCACCCAGCGCCACGGCTTGCGTGCGGCCCAGCGCGCTGAGCTGGAAGCCGGGCAGGTGGCCGTAGAGAAGGCGGTTCGGGTTCTCGACGTCGGCGTGACGGATCAGGTGAATGCGCGTGCGCAAGTCACAACGATCGTACGCAAGCGGCCCGACCCGCGACTACGGGCTACCTAGCTGCTGAGGGCCCCGACCGACGTCCGGTTGGTGCCCGCCGACCTACCGTACTCGAGCGCGTGGTATGCCTCGCGGAGGAGGTTGCCCGTGTACTCGCGACGGTTCATCAAGCCGGCCTCGAACTCTTGCTGCACCATGCTGATCGTCGCCGCTCCGCAGCTCACCGTGACCCGCTGCCAGCCTCCGCTGTTCGAAAAGTCGTGGGAGGCGACGGCGCGCCGGATCTTGTCCGCAGCCAGCGTGGCGCCATGCTGGTCGGTCTCGGGCAGGATGATCACGAAGTGCGGCGACTTGTCGGCTTCGAGGAAGCCGAGGGTGTCCGTGTCACGGATGGCGCGTCCAAGCGTCTCCGCCAGCTCCCCCATCAGGGTGTTGACCTGGTTCGGCTCGAGCTCGTTGTGAATGTGCTCGGCGTGATCGAGCTCGACCACCAGGACCGAGAGCGGCCGGTGGTACCGGACTGACCGGTTGGCCTCCTGTCCGATCAGCGCCTCGACGAACTTCTGGTTCCAGATCCCCGTGACCGGGTCGACGACCCCAAAGAGCGGACTGGAGGTGCGGTCCGACTGGCTGTGCCCGCATACATTGCAGTACTGGGCGCCCGGGGGCACGTCCGAGCCGCAGTACCAGCAGGAGGCCATGCGCGGCATTGTACCCACGGGCATCAGAATTCGATCTCTGATGGACGACCAGGGTGAGCTCTTCCCCTCCGCCGCCGGCGCGCCGCCGAGCCTGCCGCTCGCCACCCGGATGCGGCCGAAGCGCTTCGACGACCTCGTCGGCCAGCGCAAGGTCGTGGACGTGCTGCGCGAGCTGACCCGCTCCGGGCACCTGCCCAGCATCGTGCTGTGGGGGCCGCCGGGAAGCGGCAAGACGACCCTGGCGGGCCTGCTGGCCACGGAGACCAGCGCGCGCATGGTGGCCCTGTCGGCCGTGACCGCCGGCGTGGCCGACCTGCGCAAGGTGGTGGCCGAGGCGAAAGTGCACCAGCGGGCCGGCCTGCGCACGGTCCTCTTCATCGACGAGATCCACCGGTTCAACAAGGCGCAGCAGGACGCGATCCTGCCGCACGTCGAGAACGGGACGGTCACGCTCATCGGCGCCACGACCGAGAACCCCTCGTTCGAGGTCATCGCGCCCCTTCTCTCCCGCAGCCGCGTGTTTCGTCTGGAGGCCCTGGATCGCGACGAGCTCGAGCGGGTGGTGAAGCGAGGCTTGGCTGAGCTGAACGCGACCATCGCGCCCGACGCGCTCGAGGCACTGCTGGAGGTTGCTCGCGGCGACGCCCGCGTCGCGCTCAATGGGCTCGAGGCCGCGGCGGCGCTCGCTGGCGAACGTCCAATTGAGCTGATCCAGATCGAGCGGGCGCTTCAGGAGCGTCACCTTCTCTATGACAAGGCCGGCGACCAGCATTACGACATCGTCTCGGCGCTGATCAAGAGCGTGCGCGGCAGCGATCCCGACGCCGCCGTCTACTGGATGGCCCGCATGCTCGAGGCCGGCGAGGACGTCATGTTCGTCGCCCGGCGCCTGGTGATATCGGCGGCCGAGGACGTCGGCCTGGCCGACCCTCAGGCGCTGCAGGTGGCGATCGCGGCCCAGCAGGCCGCCCACTTCGTCGGCATGCCCGAGGCCGTCCTGCCCCTGACCGAAGCGGCGCTCTACCTGGCGCTGGCGCCCAAGTCGAACTCGGCGCTCACGTCATACGGAGCCGCGCGCGAGCTCATCGAAGAGAGCGGCAACGAGCCGGTGCCGATGCACCTGCGCAACGCCGTCACCGGCCTGATGAAGTCGATGGGCTACGGCCGCGACTACAAATATGCGCACGACCACGAAGGCGGAGTCGCTAACCAGGTGCACCTGCCCGAGAAGCTGGCGAAGCGCAAGGTCTACAAGCCGAACCCACGGGACAAGAAGCTTTAAGGGCCCATCCCCGCTGCGTCAGAAGGTGGGTGGGGGCATTCACTCTAGGATTTCCAACGTGGCCGATGCCCTGATCATCTTCAAGCCCGACGCCGCTCATCGCCTCGCGGTGCGTGCGGGCATCTGGGAATGGCTCTCGACGGAGCGCGAGTGGAAGATCGAGTCGCTCGCCTGGTATCAGCCGCCGCCGGCGCTGATCGAAAAGCACTACGACTTCCTGCAGGAGCGACCCTTCTTTCCGTGGCTGGTCGACTTCATGACCACGCTGCCGCTCGTGGTCGGCCGCGTCACCGCTTCGGCCGAAGCCCTGGAGCGCATGCGCTACGACCTCGGCGAGACCCGCATCGCGCAGTCGCGACCCGGATCGCTGCGCGAGCGGTTCGGCATCTTCGGCGGCATCAACTGCGTGCACCTTTCGGACGCGCCCGAGACCGGCGCCGCTGAGGTCAAGCGATGGTCGGGGTTCCTGCCGCTTGACAAGGTCGACGTTGAGCTGGCCAAGAAATCCGACAAGCCCGACCACACCTTTCACCTGCGCTCGCTGGCGACGCAGGTTGCTGGGGGCACTCACGTCGGGCTGGCCTCGCACGCGATCAAGGAGCTCATCGGAGAGGAGACGGACCTCACCGGCGAGAAGCTGCAAGCCCTCTGCCGGGTCACTTTGGGGGCTCTGACTTAGCCTCCGACCCCGCTGCCTCGGCCTCCGCCACCTTGCCCTCCGCCACCCTCTCGACGGCTTGGGCATGGACGGTGACCACCTTGTTGAACAGCTCCGAGTTCGGCACGACGACCAGGTCGCCGCTTTCGGTCTGGAGCAGCGTGACGCGCAGCTTGATGTCCAGCACCATGCCCGAACCCGCCCCGTCCAGGGAGATGCGGTCTCCCACCCTGATGTGTCGTTCGAGAAGCACGTAGTAGCCGGACACGTAGTCCTTGAGTAGGTCCTGCACGCCGAACGCGGCGATGACGGTCGCCAGCAGGATGCCAAGCAGGGTGACGTTCGCGCTCTGGATGGCGACGCTGAGCGCCGCCAGGACGCCGATCACGATCAGGACGACGGTGACGACCCGGCGGGCGGCGACGACCATCCCGGTCGGCAGGTGGCGCTTGTGGAGCTGATCGGCGGCCACGCGAGCGAGGAGGCGCGACCCGATCAAGAAAAGAAGCAGAACGAAGAGGCCGATCACCACGAACACGATGTCGTTGGTGGTCGCGTCGGAGAACGACAACCCCGCGAGCGGGGTGATCATCCTTCGGTCTCGGCTTCCCCTTCGGCTGCCTCGGCGCCCTCGGCAGCGGCCTCGCCCTCGGCACCGACGAGCGGCTCGCCGGCGGGCAGCTCCTCTTCGACCTTCATCTCGCGCTTGTGGACGATCTTGACCACGAGCTCCTCGGGGTCGGCGAGCACGGTCACGCCCTTCGGCACGCTGAGCTCAGACACACGGAACTCGGACTCGACCTCTTCCAGCGGGGTGATGTCGACCTCGAAGGCTTCCGGGATGTCCGAAGGCAAGCACTCGACCTCGACCGCGTGGATCGGCTGAAGGACGTCCGCATCGCCGCGCTTCACGGCTGCCGACTCTCCGGTGAGGTGGACGGGCACCTCGACGCGGATCTTCTCCTGGAGGTTGACCTGGTAGAAGTCGACGTGGATCGGGCCGAGGCGGCGCGGGTGGGTCTGGATCTCGCGCACCAGCACCTTCTCCGTCTTGCCGTCGACGACCAGGTCGACCAGGTGAGTCCGACCCGACTTCACGAAGACCTTCTGGAACTCCAGCCGGTCGAGGGTGAGCGGCGTCGGAGCGGCGCTGTGGCCGTAGACGATGCCGGCAAGCTTGCCCTCGCGGTGAAGCTGGCGAGCGCGCTTGCCGATCAGCTGGCGGGTGGAAGCGTTCAGTTGCAATCAATAAGTCCTTTTACCTGGTCGAGCTTTGCTCGCCATAGGAAGTCCTCAGGTGGAGAGGCGCTGCCTATGATATCGCAACCGATGCAGAACCCACCCCCGCCCCCTGTGCCCTACGCACCCCAACCCATGCAGCCCTACCAGCAGCCTTACGCGGGAGGCCCTGTCTACGCCGGCTTCTGGGTGCGCCTCGTGGCCCGGCTGCTGGACAGCCTGATCGTGGGCCTTCCCCTGGTCATCATCTTCACCGTGCTGGCCGTCGCCGTCGGAGGCTTTGCCGCCACCACCAGCAACAGCGACTCGAACACGCAGAATGCCGCCGCGGGCGTCTTCAGCGGCCTGTTCATCCTCTTCTACCTGGTGGCGATCGTCGCCAGCATCGGCTACTGGGTCTACTTCTGGGGCACCACTGGATCGACCTTAGGGATGCGCGTTTTGAAGCTGCGGGTGGTCGACGCCAACACCGGGGGGCCGATCGGCATCCCGAGGGCGCTGGTCCGGTGGCTGATGACGATCGTCAACAGCTGGGCCTGCTACATCGGCTGGATCTGGGTGGCATTCGACCCGCGCAAGCAGGGCTGGCACGACAAGGTGGCCAACTCGGTCGTGCTGCAGGGCTGAGGCGGCGCCGCTGATGCAGAACCCACCACCCCCGCCGCCTGGCTTTCCCCCGCCGCCGCCAGGCTTCGCGCCGCCTCCGCCGCCAAGCGGAATGCCTCCGCCCAAGGCGCCGCCCGGCGGTTATGCCGTCGAGGCGTATCAGCCGGTGTGGGCCGAGCACCAGGAGCCGTTCGCGCCGACCTATGGCGGCTTCTGGATCCGGTTGGCCGCCGCCGTCATCGATGGCATCCTCGTCAGCGTCGCCCTTGTCGCCATCTTTTTCGCGATCGGGTTGATCGCCGGGATCGCCGGCATGGTCACCGGCCAGACGCCCACCACGAGCGGCAGCAACGTCGAGCTGGTGGCCAACCTCGTTTACTTCGTGCTCTATCTGGGTTACTTCATCTACTTCTGGGGCATGGGCCAGACGCCCGCCATGCGATGGCTCGGCCTTCAGGTCGTCGACGCAACCACGGGCGTGCCGATCGGCTTCGGCCGGGCGGGGCTTCGCTACCTCGGCTACGTGATCAGCATCCTGGTCTGCGATATCGGTCTGATCTGGGCCGCGTTCGACCCCCGCAAGCAGGGCTGGCACGACAAGATCGCGCGCACGGTCGTGATCCGGGTCACCTAGCCGCCCTCGGGGAACCTCTTTTTCAGCCAGGCCACTATGTCCTGCAGTGGCGTGCCCGGCGTGAACAGCTCGGCCACCCCCTGCTGCTTGAGCGCCTTGATGTCGTCGTCCGGGATGATGCCGCCGCCGAACACGACGATGTCCGTCGCCTTGCGCCGCTTGAGCTCTTCGACCACCGCCGGGAAGAGCGTCATGTGCGCGCCGGAGTGCAGCGACAGCCCGATGACCTGAGCGTCCTCCTGCAGCGCGGCGTCGACCACCATCTCCGGCGTCTGCCGCAGGCCCGTGTAGATGACTTCGTAGCCGGCGTCCCGCAGCGCCCGCGCCACGACCTTGACGCCGCGGTCGTGGCCGTCGAGCCCGACCTTTGCCATCACGATGCGGACGGGCTTGACGGCGGCCTTCGGCATCAGATCACCGCCTGCTCGGTGTAGAGGCCGAAGACCTCGATGAGGGTGTTCATGATCTCGCCCTCGGTAGCGTAGGCCCGCACGGCCTCGAGGATGTACGGCATGAGGTTGTCCTTGCCGGCCGCGGCCTTGCGCATCTCGACGAGTGCCTTGGTGCACCTCGCCTGGTCACGTTTCGCGCGCACCGCGCGCACGCGCTCCACCTGCTCGCGCTCGAGCTTGGGATCGATGCGCAGGATTTCGATGGGCGGCTCGTCGTCGACCAGGAACTCGTTGACGCCGACCATCAGCCGGCGCTTCTGCTCGAGCTCCGTCTGGTAGCGGAAAGCGGAGTCGGCGATCTCCTTCTGGAAGAAGCTGGCCTCGATCGCGGGGATGACCCCGCCCAGCTCCTCGATGCGCTTGAAGTACACCTCCGCCTGACGTTCGATCTCATCGGTGAGCGCCTCCACGAAGTAGCTGCCGCCCAGCGGATCGATGGTATTGGCCGCTCCGGTCTCGTAGGCGATGAGCTGCTGCGTGCGCAGCGCCAGGCGGGCCGCTTTGTCGGTCGGCAGGGCGAGCACCTCGTCCATCGCGTTGGTGTGGAGCGACTGG